>Ga0265318_10000040_pt1 | contig 135603 bp, 128 predicted proteins | sample 4821metaG_FD_192431 | JGI IMG/M metagenome (GOLD analysis project Ga0265318, IMG submission 192431) | Rhizosphere microbial communities from Carex aquatilis grown in University of Washington, Seatle, WA, United States - 4-8-21 metaG | ecosystem: Host-associated > Plants > Roots > Rhizosphere...
TCAGCATGGCGACGAGGGGGCCGAGCGGAGGGAAGCGTCGGTCCTTGGCCATGGCGAGGGTCCCGCCGAGGACCAGGGCGAGCAAGAATGCCAGGTGGTCGGCTCCGCTCAAGATGTGCTCGATGCCTCCGAGCAGAAGAGAGAGAAAGCCGTGCGACGGCGCCCCCGAGACAGCCAGATCGAGATCTGGGCGGCTGAAGACCGCGAGCGTCGCCACGTCGCCTCCGCCGAGATGCACGGTTGCCAGGTGGCGGTGGGCGGCGGGCATTCGATCGAGGAAGCCGAAGCGCAGGTGCAACCGCGCCGGAGCCCAGGGGCAGGTGTACTCCGCGCGCAACCGCAGCCCGTCCGGTGGATCGAGGAGCGCCCCTTCGAGCGCCGGCGTGCACCGTGCGCCGTCGGCGAGCGCTTCGAGCGGGTCGAAGAACGCCGCCTTCAGGGCTGGGACGGCGACATCGACTTCGGCCTGCGAGACCCGCCCGTCTCCGTTTGCGTCGAGGCCGGGAACCGCAAGCGCCGCGTCGTCGGCGCGGAGAACGACCTCTGCCCCGAGCCGAGGCCCCGCGAGCGTGTAGTCCCCGGTGGACACGCCCATTCCGTGCGCGTTCGCCGTGCGCGCGAATCCGAGGAACACCGTCAAGAACGCGGCAGCGAGGGCGGTTTCGCAGTCGAACTTCAACACGTTGGGTGTGCTAGCGTCTGGCTCGCATGAAAATCCACGAGTACCAGGCGAAGCAGATCTTCGCCCGCTACGGTATCCCTATCCCGCGGGGCTACCCGGCTCAAACGGTCGAGGACGTGGAGGTCGCGGCGAAAAGGCTCGCGCAGGAGACCGCAAGCCCGGTCGTCGTCGTGAAAGCGCAGATCCACGCAGGCGGCAGGGGCAAGGGGGGCGGCGTGAAAGTGGCCAGGTCCGGGGCGGCCGAGGCCAGGGAGATCGCCCAGAAGATGCTCGGGATGCAGCTCGTCACGCACCAGACGGGGCCCGAGGGGCAGAAGGTGCGCCGGCTCTACGTCGAGCAGGGGCTGGCCATCCGGAGGGAGCTTTACCTCGGGGCCGTCATCGATCGCGACCGGCGCCGCATCGCCTTCATGGCGTCGACCGAGGGTGGGGTCGAGATCGAGAAGGTAGCCGCCGAGTCGCCCGACAAGATCGCGACCGTGCACGTCGATCCGACGGTAGGCCTCGCGGCCTACCAGGCGAGGCAGCTCGCGTTCGGCCTGGGCCTCGGAAAGAAAGAGACCCTAGGGCAGTTCGTCAAGCTCATGACGGCTCTCTATGATCTTTTCACTCGCGAGGACTGCTCGCTGTGCGAGATCAACCCGCTCGTCGTCGCCAACCAGAGCGACGTCTTTGCGCTCGACGCGAAGCTCAACCTCGATGACAGCGCCGAGTTTCGCCATCCGGAATGGCGCGAGCTCGAAGACAGGGACGAGGCGGACCCGGTCGAGCTCGAGGCGAAGGCCGCCGGCCTGAACTACGTGTCGCTCGACGGCAACGTCGGGTGCCTGGTCAACGGCGCCGGGTTGGCGATGGCGACGATGGATATCATCAAGCATTTCGGTGCCGGTCACGGGGTCGCCCCGGCGAACTTCCTGGACGTCGGCGGCGGCGCCACCCAAGAGCAGGTGACCAAGGCGTTCAAGATGATCCTCAAGAGCCCCAAGGTGAGGACGATCTTCGTCAACATCTTCGGCGGCATCATGAAGTGCGACGTCATCGCCAACGGCGTCGTCGCCGCCGCTCGGGAGGTGGGCCTGCAGGTGCCGCTCGTCGTCCGCCTAGAAGGGACGAACGTCGAGCTCGGGCGAATGATCCTCGGCGAGAGCGGGCTGGCGATCCAGGCCGCGTCGACCATGGCAGACGGCGCTCAGAAAGTCGTGGCAGCCGTAGCGCGGCAGCAGGGAGGTGGAAGGTGAGCGTTCTCGTAAGCAGCGCCACGCGGCTGCTCGTGCAGGGGATCACCGGCAGCGCCGGCGCTTTTCACGCCAAGCAGATGATCGAGTACGGCACTCAGGTCGTGGCGGGGGTCACCCCGGGTCGCGGTGGGGAGCGGTTCGACAACAAGGTTCCCGTCTTCGACACGGTGGCCGAAGCGCGGAAAGCGACCGGTGCGAACGCGAGTTGCATCTTCGTCCCTCCCCCTGGCGCAGCCGACGCCATCCTCGAATCGTTCGACGCCGGCATCGAGCTGGTCGTGTGCATCACCGAAGGCATTCCGGTGGTCGACATGCTCAAAGTCCGGCGCGTGCTCGAAGGGCGCAAAGAAACGCGCCTCATCGGCCCGAACTGCCCGGGGATCATCACCCCCGGCGGTTGCAAGATCGGCATCATGCCCGGCCACATTCACAAGGCCGGCCACGTAGGCGTCGTCTCCCGGTCCGGCACGCTCACGTACGAAGCGGTCGGTCAGCTGACCGCGCTTGGCATCGGCCAGTCGACGTGCGTCGGAATCGGCGGCGACCCGGTCGGGGGAATGGATTTCGTCGACGTGCTGGAGCTCTTCCAGGCGGATCCCGACACCCACGGCGTCATCTTGATCGGCGAGATCGGCGGCGGCGCCGAGGAGCGCGCCGCGAGCTTCATCCGCGACAAGATGAACAAGCCCGTCGCGGCCTTCATCGCCGGAACGACCGCGCCTCCCGGCAAGCGCATGGGGCACGCCGGGGCGATCATCTCCGGAGGCCAGGGAACGGCGGGGGAGAAGATCAAGGCGCTCGAGCGAGCCGGTGCACGCGTCGCGCCCACCCCGAGCGACATGGCGAGCACCCTTCGCGCCATGATGGCGTGAGAGCAGCCATTGCGCGGGGACGCGTTTTCACGTAAGAACCGCGCCGCCAGCGCTCGATGAGGAGACCGTCGCACCCATGGCCGTACAGCGCACTCTGTGCATCATCAAACCGGACGCCGTCGAAAAGCGGCACGCCGGCGCCATCCTTCATCGCATCGAAGAGGCTGGATTCCGCGTTCTTGCGCTTCGCATGGCCCACCTCACGCTCGGCGAGGCCGAGGGCTTCTACGAGATCCACCGGCAGCGGCCGTTCTTCGGCGAGCTGGTTCGCTTCATGACGCGATCGTCGGTCGTCGTCGCCGTGCTCGAACGCGAAGAGGCGGTGGCAGCCTGGCGCGACCTGATGGGGGCGACCGATCCCGCGAAAGCCGCACCTGGTTCCATCCGGAAATCGTTCGGCTCGAACGTCGGCGAAAACGCCACCCACGGTTCGGACTCGCTGGAGAACGCCCGGAGGGAGATCGGGTTTTTCTTTGCCGGCAAGGAGGTGTCGCCCACGCCGTGAAACGTGCGTTGCGCGCGGGCATGATGTCCGCGGCTTGCCGAGCGGCCTGGTCAGCACTACTTGAGAGAGAATGGTCGACGCGGGGGCGGCGCGTCGGTTCGGTCGGAGCCCAATATGCGGTCCCGGTCGAACCAGTGATGCAGCTGCTCGAGGGCCCCGCATGTCGTCGGAGAGCAACGGACGCAAGCCGGATTCGGAGCCGAGCCCCTCGGTCGGGGCGGCGAGGCGGCTCAGCGCACGTGCGCCGTCGGCCTGGGGTGCCGCGCGTGACGCGCTCGCGGCGGCCCACAACCTCGAGGCTCTGCTCCGAAGTACGAGCGTGCCGTACCGAACGATCCTCGACTTGCTCCCCGAGCTGCGGGCCAGCGCGGCCGTGCTGCGAGAGGCATTCGATGCCACCCGGGCCGGCGCGGGTGCGACCTCCGACGTCGGCACGTACGGAGCCGTGCGGGTCGACGAGTTCGGCCGCCTCCTCGATACGACGGCGACCGCTCCGGAAGACCGGAGCGCCCTGGCGTACCGCGCCCATTTGCTCGCGAACGAGCTCGAGTCGGCGGCGGACCTGCTGGCGCTTCTCGAGCGGGCCTCGGCGCCTGTGCCGACCGAAGTAAGCATCAACCTCATCGTGCGCGAGACCGCTCGGATGTCGGGCACGGGCCGCGGGCGCGAGTTGATCGTCCGCTTCGACGAGGCGTCGCCGGACTGCGTCGTGACCACCGATCCCTACGCGGTCGGTCCGCTCTTGGCGATCGCGGTCGCCCGCGTACAAGGCGACGGAGTCGGCGAGATCGCGGTGCGCGCGCGCTGTTCGCCGCCGAACGCGACGTTGTTGGTCGAAGCGGTCACCCCGGAGGACGCGACGTTGCCGATGACCGCCATGCGTGTGCTGCCGCCCGTGCCCCCGACCGACGACGCGGCGCGCCGGGTGGCCGAACGGATCGGCGCCCTTCTCTTGATCGAGCCCGCGCGGTGGGCGATCGCCGTGACTTCTGCGGCGGGTTGACACTTCGTGCCCGGCGTTCGAGTGTTCCATCGGGTACACGCATGACCAGCCACGAAACGCTCCGAGCTCGCGTCGAGCAGACGTACGCCGACCGCAAGCTCCTCAGCGATCCCGACCACCGGTCCGCGGTCGAAGACACACTCGATGCGCTCGACCGCGGCGAGCTTCGCGTCGCGTCGCCGCCGGAGCGGGAGGGGGAGCCGTGGATCACGCACGCATGGGTCAAGGAGGCGATCCTCCTCTACTTCGCGCTTCGGCCCATGGAGACCGTCGAATGCGGCGCGCTCGAGTTTCACGACAAGATCCCGGTCAAGCGCGGCCTCGCCGCGGCGGGCGTGCGCGTCGTCCCTCCGGGCGTCGTCCGATTCGGCGCGTTTCTCGAGCCGGGGGCCGTGCTCATGCCGGGCTACGTCAACATCGGCGCGCGCGTGGGCGCGGGGACGATGGTCGATACCTGGGCGACCGTCGGGTCGTGCGCGCAGATCGGACGCGACTGCCACCTCGCCGGCGGCGTGGGCATCGGCGGTGTGCTCGAGCCGCCGAGCGCGCAGCCCGTCATCGTCGAAGACGGCGTGTTCGTGGGCTCGCGCGCGGTGGTCGTCGAGGGGATGTGGATCGGCCGCGAGGCGGTGATCGGCGCCGGCGTGGTGCTCACGTCGTCGACCGCCATTCTCGACGTAAGCGGAACGGAAGTGGTCGAGTACCGAGGTCGCGTCCCTCCGCGGAGCGTGGTGATCCCCGGTGTTCGGGCGAAGCGGTTTCCGGCCGGCGAATTCGGCGTGCCGTGCGCGCTCGTTATCGGTAAGCGCAGCGAGAGCACCGATCGGAAGGTGAGCCTGAACGCGGCCTTGCGCAATTTTGGCGTACCGGTCTGAGCAGGCTGCCCGTGACGCCCGTCGCCCAAGTGCTCGACGAGACGCTCCTCTGGCTGTGCTCCGTCCCGTCGCCCATCGGGGAGGAGACCCCGCTATGCGACGCCGTTCAGGCGCGCCTGGCAGCGCTCCCACTTTCGGCCCCCATCCGCCGCTACGGCGACTCGATCGTGGTGCCCCTGACGCGGCGGCGCGGCCCGCGGGTCGCTCTGGTTGGTCACCTGGACACGGTGCGTACCGAGAATGGGCCGGCGCACATCGACGGCGACCGATGCTTCGGCTCGGGCGCGAGCGACATGAAGAGTGGGCTCACGGTGATGATCGCCCTCGCCGAGACGCTGGACCTGGCGAGGCTCGGCTGCGACCTGACGCTCGTTTTTTACGCGCGCGAAGAGGGGCCGTTCTCCGAGAACGAGCTCGGCCCGGTGCTCGACCACGATCCCGAGCTCGGACAGGTCGACCTCGCCGTGTGCCTGGAGCCGTCCGACAACAAGCTGCACCTCGGCTGCGTCGGGTCGGTTCACGCGACCGTCACGTTCTTCGGGCGAACCGCGCACAGCGGGCGACCGTGGGAGGGCGAGAACGCGATCACCAAGGCGGCTGACTTTCTTGTGGAGATGCGCGCGGTGAAGCCTGTCGAAAGCGTCATCGAAGGGCTGACGTACCGCACCGTCACCACCGTCACTCAGGCACGCGACGGCGGGCGCGGGCGAAACGTCGTGCCAGACCGATTCGTCCTCAACCTCAACCACCGCTTTGCCCCCGACCGCACGCTCGACGAGGCGATCGCTGACATTCGCGCCCTCGTCGGGGATCGCGCTCAAGTCGAGCTGACGGACCTTTCCCCCGCCGCGCGTCCGAGCGCGACCCATCCGTTGGTGCGGGCGCTGGTGGCCGCAGGGGTGCGCGCCGTAGAGCCGAAGCAGGCGTGGACGGACGTCGCGCGCTTTGCCGCGCAGGGAGTCGCGGCGGTGAACTTCGGGCCGGGCGAGAACGCCCAAGCCCACCAAAAGAACGAGTCGACCTCGCTCGCGCTGGTCCACGAAGGCTACGCCATCGCCGCCCGGTGGCTGGAATCGCTGGGCCCGCGAATCCTATGACAGGATTCTGAACGACGATCACCCGAGCTCGACTTTGCTCCACATTTCGCGTCGCATGCGTTCGCGGCGCCTGTCGGTTCGCGTAATCATCCGTGCGGCGCTCCAAGCCGCCAGGAGCTCGCCCTCGAGGCCGAGCGCCGGAAGCGCGCTCGGGCCCACGACGAACGCGCCGGCGAGGGGCGTGCGGATCGGCTCAGCGGCCAGGCCGTGGAACGTGGGCGGGTCGACGCGCCAGCACGCGGCCATCGGCTCGGCCTCGAGCGAGCCGCCCGCGGCGCGCAGCGCCCCGCGGTCGACCTCCTTGCGCGCGCCGGAGCGATAATCCCAGAGGGGGCGGGCGTCGTGCGGGGAGTCGATGACCATGTAGTGGCGCTCGACGAAGGGGAGAAGGGACTCGATCGCCGCAAGCACCGCTTCGCGCGCCCGGGCGACCGGCAGCGGTGAGTCCTGCGGGAACGCCGCCTCCGCAACGAGGAGCGTTGCCCCTTCGATGCCGCAGGGATCGCGCCGCCTCTGCAGGTGCACCAGCGGCGTCGATGGATCCAGCCCGCGATGCGGCCAGGCCGGGAGCAGGAATGCTTCCTCGGCTAGCGGCGCCGGCAGGCCCTCGTCGCGTACCACGATCGACACGACGAACCGCCACTCGGCCGGAACCAAATGGGGCAGCGCTGCGAGCGCGCGGCGCGGCGCATCGAAGTCGCTCGTCAGATCCAGCAGCGAGCGTGTCGTGTGATCGGTGACGACGAAGCCGACCCCCGTCGTCTCGTCGTCGCCATCGACGACGACGCCGGCGGCGCGTCCGCGCTTGTGGACCACGCGCACGGCGTGCTCACCGAGATGCGCTTCTCCTCCGTGGGCGCGAATGCGCTCGACGAGAAACTCGACCACCTCTTCTTCGCCGTGCGCCAGGCGCGACACGCCGCGGGTCCACGCTCCGTGCAGCCGCGCCACCGCGAAGTCGGGAAGATCCGCCGCGTAGCTCCCGAAGCGAGCAGGCACGTCGACGATCGCGCGGTAGTCGTGATCCCTCGGGAACTCGGAGAGAAGCGGCGTCGTTTGCCTGCCATCGAACCGCGGCAAGAACGCGGCGGTACGCCCCGTTTCGCGCCGCTCCCAAAAGCTGCCGGGCGGCCAGACGAGGTCCTTCTCGAACGCCACGTCCGCCGCGGCGTTCGTCTGCGCGAGCTCGGCGTATAGCTCGTCGACCACGCGCCGTACCTCCGGGTAGGCGCGGTCGATCTCTTTCGCGAACAGCTGTACGTCGGGCGGCACTTCCAGGCGAAGTCTGGGCGCGAGGATCTGGAACATCGGATCGAGCGGCGCCACGCGCCGCCGGAATGTCTGGGACTGTGCGAGCTCGACCAGCACCCGTGTCCAGGCCGGCGACGAACCGGCGAGAAACGTGAAGGGCCGCCGCGCGAGCGCGACTCCTTCGTAGTGATATGTCGGAGGCCGCCAGCCCTGACCGAGCACGAGCACGCGCCAGGACCGCCGCGCGAGCAGCGCCGCAGTGGTGAGTGCGCCGATGCCCGCGCCGAGAACCGCTACGTCGTAGTGCTTCGACATGAAGATCGGACTTGGCTCACGCGATTCCCAGAGAGGTGCGCTCCCCGCGCACCCGCACCCGGGCGCGCCCGCCCGGCGCCGCAGGACTGTCGACCGTCACCCGCCCTTCGGCCATCCACTGCAGCACGCGGGGCAGGAGCTCATGCTCGCGCGCGAGGATGCGCGCGCGAAGCGACTCCTCGTCGTCGTCGTCGAGCACCGGGACGACCGCCTGCGCGACGATGGGCCCCGTGTCCGTTCCGCGGTCGACGAAGTGTACCGTGCACCCCGAAATGCGCACGCCGTAGTCGATCGCCTGGCGCTGCGCGTCGACTCCCGGAAATGCCGGCAGCAGCGCCGGGTGAACGTTGACTACGCGCCACGGAAAGGCGTCGAGCAGCACGTCGGAGACCAGGCGCATGAAGCCCGCCAGCACGACCACGTCGACGCCCTGCGACCGCAGGGTCTCGACCACAGCCGCGTCGAACGAGCGCCGATCCTGAAACTTTCGGTGATCGATGACCGCCGTGTCGACCCTCGCCGCGCGTGCTCGTGACAGTGCACCCGCCTCGGGGACGTTGGAAACGACCACGGCCACCCGAGCGTCGAGCGTTCGGGCGCTCACCGCGTCGAGGATCGCTTGAAGATTCGTCCCGCTGCCGGATACAAGCACCCCAAGGACCATCACGCCGGCCACTCCACTCGCTCTTCGAACGGTCGATCGGCGGGGACCGGAACGACGCGCCCGAGGGCGATCGGCGCCTCCCCCATCGCGCGGAGCGCTTCGGTCGCGCGCGCTGCGTCGCGCTCGGCCACGACGAAGACGAAGCCGATTCCGACATTGAACGTGTTTCGCATCTCACGCTCGTCGACGTCGCCCCCGCGTCGAATCAGGTCGAAAATCGGCGGGCGGCGCCACGAGGTTTCGATGCGTACCCCGAGCCCTTCTGGGAGCACGCGCGGCAGGTTGCCGGGGAGCCCGCTGCCGGTCACGTGACACATCGCGCGTACGTCGACGTCTCCGCGGTCGAGCAACGATCGCACGTGGCTCGCGTAGAGGCGCGTCGGCGTGAGCAGCACTTCACCCACGGTCTTGCCCTCGAGGTCGCGCGGCCGGTCGCGGGGCGAGAGCTTCATCGTCTCGAACAGGACGGCGCGTGCGAGCGAGTACCCGCTTGCGTGCAGGCCGCTCGACGGCATGGCGAGCGCCACGTCTCCGGCCGATACACGTGCGCCGTCGACAATCTTCTTGCGCGCGACGACGCCCACTGCGAACCCCGCGAGGTCGTACTCACCCGGTGCGTACATCCCGGGCAGCTCCGCGGTCTCCCCGCCGAGAAGGGCGCACCCGCACTCGGTGCAGGCGGCTGCGATCCCCGCGATCACCTTTTCTGCGACGCCGACGTCGAGCTTGCTGGTCGCGAAGTAGTCCAGAAAAAAGAGCGGCCGTGCCCCGCATGTCAATACGTCGTTCACGCACATGCCGACGAGGTCGATCCCGATCGTGTCGTGTACGCCGCTCGCGAACGCGACCTTTAGCTTGGTGCCGACGCCGTCGGTGCCGCTCACGAGCACCGGCTCCGCCACGTCGGCGGGGACTTTGCAGAGCCCGGCGAAGCCGCCGACGCCGCTCATGACCTCCGCGATGCGGGTGGACGCGGCAAGCGGCTTGATACGCTCGACCAGCTCGTCGCCTGCCTCGATATCGACACCAGCCTGCTTGTACGTGAGCGCCATGGGTCGGCTGAGGGTAGTCAGGTCACCGATGGCGCGCCAGAGGCGGCACATCATGACGAACGCACCGCGACCAACAGGTCCGTCCGGCATCGCATACCCGGAAGGCCGGTCGCCGTCCTTGACAGGGGCGGCGCTCGGACGCTTGCTGTCGCGACCTGGAGGTCAAACGATGAAGCTCTACTATAACCCGCTATCGCCCAATGTTCGCCGTGCGCGGCTCACGGCCGCGGTTCTCGGTATCGCGCTCGAAGAAAGGAAGCTCGACTTCACGAAGGGGGAGCACAAAAGCCCCGAGTACCTGGCCCTCAACCCGAACGGCGCCGTCCCCACGCTCGTGGACGGCGACTTCGTGCTCACCGAATCGCGGGCCATCATGCAGTACCTTGCCTCGAAGAAACCGGAGTCGGGGCTCCTTCCGCGCGACGAAGCCGCCCGCGCCGACGTGACACGCTGGCAGTTCTGGGACGCGTCCCACTTCTCTCCGCAGATGGGTACCCTCGGGTTCGAGAAGGCCTTCAAAGCGATGATGGGTCTCGGCGAGCCCGATGTCGGAAAAGTCCAGGACGCGCTCGCCAACTTTCGCCGCTTCGCCGCCGTGCTGAATAAGCGCCTCGAGGGAAAGCAGTACATCGTCGGCAACGCCATGACGATCGCCGATCTCACTCTCGCGTCGTCGCTGATGTACGCGAAGCAGGTCGAGGCGCCGCTCGCCGAGTTTCCGAACGTCCAGGCCTGGTTCTCGCGCATCAGCGAGCTCGATGCCTGGAAGAAGACCACCCCCTGAGCGAACACGAGAGCGAATGCAGCGCCGATCCCGGGCGGGCGCTCCGCCTCGCGTCCATCCGCCGACCGTGATCCTCGACGGCGCGCAGCTCGCGCCCGATGTCGTCATCGGCGCGTTCTGCTTCGTCGGCGCGGGCGCTGTGATCGGTCCGGGAACTCGGATCCAGAGTCATACGAGCGTATGGGACGGCGTCGTGCTGGGGTCGGATGTGTTCATCGGCCCCGGCGCGATGTTCACCAACGTGCGCCGGCCGCGCGCCGCCTTCCCGCGAGCGCCCCAATGGGACCGCACGGTCGTCGATGACGGCGCCACGATCGGGGCTGGGGCGGTTCTCGTCGCTCCGGTTCGCGTCGGGCGCTGCGCGATGGTCGGTGCCGGAGCGGTCGTCGTGCGCGACGTTCCCGCGAACGCGGTCGTGGTGGGAAACCCCGCGCGCGTCGTCGGGTGGGTGTGCGAGTGCGGCGAGGCCGTCGCCCGCGGCCATCAGGCGCCAGCGCGGCCGCTGTGCGCGCAGTGCCAAAGCGAACCGCCGCCGGGCCATTACGAGCAGTCGGAGTAGAGGCGGGGTGGTCCTCGCGGAGACCAAGCGATGGGCTCGGCGGTCGCGCGAGGAATACTAAGGTAGCGGCCGCGCCGGCCTCTACGGGTGGGCTAGGTGTTTTTCGATGATGTCGTGCATCACGAGCATCGCGACGTGCGCGTAGATGACCACGCCCAGCGTGTCGACCAGGCTTGCGATGAAGGGCGTCGAGCTCGTCGCCGGGTCGATGCCGACGCGCTTCATGATGATCGGCAGCATCGACCCGACCGTGCACCCGGCGAGGATGATGAAGAGAACCGTCACGCCGACGGTCAGCGCAAAGAGAAACGTCTGGTCCGGGTACATCAGGACTCGCCCCATGGCGATCGTCGCGATGAGCAAACCGAGGATGACCCCCATGACTGCTTCGCGCGCAAGGATGCGCCACCAGTCGCGCAGTTTGATCTCGCCGAGCGCCAGGCCCCGGATGACGAGCGTCGACGACTGCGATCCGGAGTTGCCTCCCGCCGAGATGAGAAGCGGTACGTAGAGAAGGGCGCCTTTGACGGCCTCCATGACGGGGTCGTAGAAGCGCAGCGCTGTCTGCGTGAAGAACTCTTCGACGAAAAGGATTACCAGCCAGCCGGCGCGCTTGCGAATAAACGTCACGAAGCTCGTCTGGAAATAAGGCACGTCGAGGGGCTCGACGGCGCCGATTCTCTGGACGTCTTCGGTCTGCTCCTGCACCAAGACGTCAATGATGTCGTCGATCGTGATGACTCCGAGGAGCTTGCCGTCGTCTGCGAGGACGGGCATCACGTTCAAGTCGTACTTCGCCATCCGCCGCGCGACGTCTTCCTGGTCCATCGTCGGCGGGACGCTGATCACGTTGATCCGCATCACCTCGGCGATCCCGTACGACGGATCGGCGATGAGAAGGTCACGGAGGCTGACCACGCCCGCGAGCTTGCCCTGGTCGAGAACGTAGACGACGTAGACGAATTGCTCGCGCTCGCGCGCGCGCTTGCGGACGTTGTCGAGCGCCTCCGCCACGTGCATCCTCGGCGCGACCACCACGTAGTCGGTGGTCATCAGGTGACCGGCGCTGCGCTCCGGCCACTTCTCGATGTCCCGGACCTCCTGCGCCGCTTCCGGGTCAACTTTCCGGAGCGCCTCGAAGACCTGCTCACCGACCGCGTCGGGGAGGGCGCTGAAGAGGTCGGCCCGGTCGTCCGCCGCCATCTCGCTGGCGATCTCGGCGATCGACTCCGCGGGCATCTGCTCGACAAGCTCGCCCTGCTCGTGTTCGTCCAGGCGCTCGAAAATGGGCGCCGCGTCCTCGGCGGGCAGGCGGGCGAGCAGCGTCGCGGCCTCGTCCGGGTCGAGATCGCCGATCAGATCGGCCAGATCCTCGGGGTGGATCTCGTCGAGCAGGTCGCGGATTTGATCGGGATCCTCCTTGAGGATCTGCTTGATGTCGGGGCCGAGCAGGCTCGCGAGGCGCATGCGCGCGGCGCAGCCTAGTCCAACCCGCAGGAGGGTGGTGCATTTCGCGGCCCTTCCGCGCCAGGGCCGGGCCGCCCCCCCAGCTAACCTCGAGAAAGCTCCATGACCCGAGCGCATGCCACGACCGCCGCCGCCACCGACAGGACCAGGGGCAGCGCCGGAGACACCTCGCTGCGCGCGTAGACGACGGCGGCGACAAGCAGGAGCACAAAGAAGCACGCCGCGGCAATCGGAGTGAGCACCGGCACGATCCCGGTGGCCCATGGCTCCACGATAGCAAGCGCCCCGAGTACTTCCGCGGCGCCGAAGAGCTTGATCTGCGCCGCAGAAAGTCTCCGGGCCCAGCCCATTCTTGGATTGGCGGTGATGGCGTCCTTCGAACGCAAGACCTTCAGCCCGCCGGCGCTCATGAACGCAAAGGCCAACAGGCCCTGAAGAACCCAGACGAATGCGTTCATGGAACGAGCGGCGATCGCAAGCAGCGCATCATTGCGCTGTCCAGCCGCCGTCGACGACGATCGTCTGGCCGGTGATGTTGCGCGCGGCCGAGGAGACCAGAAATGTCGCGATGCCGGCGAGCTCGTCGAATCCGATGAACACTCGCTTGGGCATGGGCTTGAGCATGATCGTCTCCAACACCTCGGACTCGGAGATACCCCGAATGCGCGTGTACTCTGCAATCTGCCTATCGACGAGTGGAGTCTTTACATAACTAGGACAGATGGTGTTGATCGTGACGTCGACGTCCGCGGTCTCGAGCGCAATCACTCTCGAAAAGCCAATCAGCCCGTGCTTTGCGGCGACATACGCGCTTTTCATCGGACTTCCGACAAGAGAATGAATGCTGCCCATGTTGATGATCCGACCGAAGCCGCGCCTCCGCATCCCGGGCAACACCGCGCGCGTCAGCCGCGCGACCCCGATCAGCATCACCTCCACCAGCAGCGCCCACCTATCCATCGGAAAGGACTCCAGCGGCGCAACTTGCTGGAGCCCGGCGTTGTTCACCAGGACGTCAATCGAATCCGAGATCGACGCCAACGCAGCCGCGACGCTGTCCTCCGACGTGACGTCCATCGAAACCGCCGCCGCCGATCCTCCGCTCGCGCGAATCGAGGCGGCGACCGCCTCCCCATCGTCGCGCTTGAGGTCCGCGACGACGACGTGATGCCCGGATCGCGCCAACTCGGCGGCGAGGCCTGCGCCGATGCCGCTGGCACCTCCGGTGACCAATACGTGCTTCATCTCCCTAGTCACCAATCGACGAGCGCTGCCCCCCAAGACAGGCCCCCCCCGAACCCGCACATCATCACTCGCGAACCGGGCCGCAACCGGCCGGTCTCCAACGCTCTGGCAAGCGTCAAAGGAATGCTGGCGGCAGCCGTATTGCCGTAGGACTCGACGGTCGTCACCGCCCGATCTTCAGGCAGGCCAATCGCCTCCATGATGGCCTGAATCATCCGCAGATTGCTCTGGTGCAAGATCACCAGATCCAAGTCCGACGCTTTCAGCCCGTGGTCCGCCAGCAGCGCGAGAATGGCGCGAGGCACCGTGTGCACTGCAAAATCCCACACTTTCGGACCGTCCATCGTGAACCTGTGCTGACGTTTTGCCAGAACCTCAGGCGTGATCGGCACACGCGTTCCTCCGGCGAGAACCTGGATGTCCCGACTGCCCCTTCCGTCGCTGCCGAGCCGGAAGTGGATGCGCCGGCCATCGTCCGCACTTGTTCGCGACAGCAAAACGGCCCCGGCGCCGTCGCCGAAAAATACGCACGTCCGTCGATCCTCCCAGTTCATGATCTTCGAGAAGGCATCCGTGCCGATTACCAACGCCATTCGATACTGCGCCGGCGCCGCAAGCATCATGCTTTGCGCAACGTTCAACGAAAATACAAAGCCCGCGCAGACTGAATTCACGTCGAACGCGGGCGCTTGATGCTCGGCGATTCCGAGCCTTTCCTGCACCATGCACGCCACCGCAGGCTGAGACTGATCCGGTGTCGCACACGCCACGACGATCAGATTCACGGCCGACTTGTCGACCCCTGCGTTGCTCAAGCAGCGCAAGGCTGCGTGGTAGCCCATGTCGCTAGGAGCCTCCTCCGGAGCCGAGAATCGCCGCTCCACAATACCGGTCTTGGCAACGATCCACTCGTCCGAAGTGTCGACCGTCTTTGCCAAGTCGGCGTTCGTCACTACCTTGTCGGGCACATAGGCCCCAATCCCGGCAATTCGGATGCCCATTCGCTGAACCTTTCCCAAAGCCCGATCCAACCAAGGGCGGCTCCCCGGTCAGTGGCCGTTGGCAGCGCTCGCACCACCCTCTTGCGCCATCTTTGCTCGCTCCTTCAAAAACCACTGGGATTTTGCATGGCCGTATGCTCGCAAGTCGCCGAGCAGCTCGGGATTGCGGTCGACCTTCGTGCGCGAATGAAGAGCGCGATCGAGCGCAATTCTCGTAATCCGAATGGGACGACGCGTTGGATCTCTCACGACGCCCTCGGCTATGGCTCGGTTGAACGTTTCGATGAACCTGAGCTCCTGTTCCATCGAAAGATTGCCCGCCAACGAATTCCGCCGGTCAAGAATCTGATGGGTCTCGGTCGGAACGCGCGCGATCGTGCTCGGGTTGATCTGGATGAGCCAAAGCTCGTCGATATGATGGACGGCCAGGTCGTGGATCGGAGGATTCTGCGAAAACAGACCGTCCCAGAACATCCCGCGGCCCGGAACCGAAACGGCCCGAAACAGCTCCGGGATGGCGGCCGAAGCCAAGAGAGACTCCACGCAGAGCTCCTCCCCCGTGAAGAGCTCGAAGTGCCCGCTGAGCACTTCTACGGCCCCGATCTGCAGACTGGGCATGCCGGGCCTGCGGGCGAGCGTCCGAAGCTCTTCGAAATCGAAATACTTGTTGAGGCTTTCGCGGAACTTGTCCGAACCCCAGGGGGGAAACTGGTAAGGGCTGACCTCTGGAAGCACCATCAAATCACGGAGGCACTGGATGCCTATCAGTAGTTGATTGAGTACAGCGTCCCACGGATCGGTGGCGGCCGTGTCGTGCCAAAACTCCTCCAGCTTCCGGATCGCCAGGGAGGCATCGTTTCGCACCAAGCCCTCCCACGCGAGCGCCGCGCAAATGGCGCCGCCCGAGGTGCCGCTCAGCGCGACGATGTCGACGTCGCCGGGGAGATGCCCGAGCAGCCCCTGGAGCACGCCCGCGGTGAAGGCCGTGTGGCTACCGCCACCCTGGCAGGCGATTGCAACGCGATGTTTCGAGCCATTGTCCATATTCGTGTGCCGCCTTTCATGTTGAGTGAGACAGAAGCGACGTCGAGCGGTCGGCGAGCCAGCGTGTCGCCTCGGGCCACAAGCGTCGTTGTGCGTTGCCGCCGATGACCAGTCCGACATGTCCGGCGTCGATCAGGTTCGCCTCGACGTCCCGGCTGGCTACGTGACGCCGTATCCCGTCGGTCGAAGAGGGCGCGACGAGATGGTCGTTCTTGGCCATCAGGAGGAGAAGGGGGCAGGCGATGCGGCCCAGGTCAACCTGCCGGTGGCCCAAATAGAACTGACCTTTGACGAGCTTGTTGCTTTGATAGAGCTCTTTCACGAACTCACGAAACACTTCGCCGGCCAACGGAATGTTGTCGTTGATCCAGAGCTCCAGCGCGAAGTAGTTGGAAAGAAAGGTCGCATCCTCGACGTGCTCCAACAGCGAGGCCGGTTTTTGCAGCCAATTTTCGATTGGTTTCATGTGCTGAAAGCAGGACTGAAGAAACCACGCCGGGCAATTGCCGTTCGCGTCGACGAATGCATCGGCGTCGAAGTGCTCGCGATCGGTCCAGACGTTCAAGAGGGACTCCTTCCCACTGAAGTCGATCGGTGCTGCGAGCAGCGTGAGGCTCTTGACGAGGTCGGGATAGAGGGCCGTGAACAGAACGGACATGGTGCCGCCCATGCAGTAGCCGAGAAGGTGCAAGTCTCTGCGGCCCCGTTCGCGAACGATGAGCTCCGCTGCCTCCCGAAGAAATCCGCACACGTAGTGCTCGAGCGTCAGGAGGCGATCGTTATGGTCAGGCACCCCCCAGTCGATGATGTACACGTCGAATCCACGAGCCAGATAGTGTCGCACGACGCTCTTGTCGGGCTGAAGGTCGAGAATGTAAGGCCGGTTGATCAACGCGTAGCAGCAGAGCAGCGGCTCGGCCCATTGGGCGGGCGTTTCTCTTCGATAGCGTAGGAGTCGGTGCGTTCCAGCCTCGTACACGACGTCGCAGGGAGTCGTGCCGACACGCGTCTCGCGAGCCACTGCGAGGGCGCGTGGATAGTCCAAGAGCCGATTCCAGGCGCGCAATCGTCCAGCAAGCCAGGCGTGCTGGTGTTGACCTCCGGCGGCAGCGGACTTCCCGGGTTCCATAGTGTTCGCCTTTCCGCCGGCAAGTGCGAAGCCGCTCACATCGCCATGCCGCCGTTGATGTCGAGGACGTGCCCGGTTACGAACCCGGCAGCCGGCGAAGCGAGATAGAGAACGCTGGCGCCGATCTCCATCGGGTCGCCGAGACGTCCAACCGGCGTGATGTCGAGTACCGACTTCAACACCGTCTCCGACAGACCATCCATCATGCGTGTCTTGACGAACCCTGGGGCGACCGCGTTGACGGTCACGGACTTGCTGGCGTACTCTCGCGCCAGCGTCTTGGTGAATCCGATCAGCCCGGCCTTGGCGGCCGAATAGTTGGCCTGGCCAAAGTTGCCGATGCGGCCGACGACGCTCGAGACGTTGATGACCCGGCCCCAGCCGCGAGCGGCCATCTTGTCGATGAAGGCGTGCGTGATGTCGAAGACGCTGTTCAGGTTGACGTCGATCACCTCGTCCCAGGCGACGCGGTCCATTTTTCGGAACGAACGGTCGCGGACGATGCCTGCGTTGTTGACGAGAATGTCGATCGCATGAAAGTCCTCCGTTACCCGCGCGCAAGTCGTCTCCACGTCGCGGCGTACGCGGAGGTCGAAGGTGTAGGTCTCGGCCCGGCGACCCATTCGACGGATCTCGCGAACGACACCTTCGGCGGCCTCCACGCCGGCGGCGCTCGATCCAAGGGCAATGTCGGCCCCCGCGGACGCCAGCGTGAGCGCGCAGGCGCGGCCGATGCCGCGCGAAGCCCCGCTCACGAAGGCACTCTTGCCCTGGAGACTAAAGCCTGGAAGAACTGCTTCGAGTGGTGGATTGACTTCGTTCATCGATAGCTCTCCTTCGTAGCGGTGAACTCGGAAACATCACGAAGTGAGGCCCACTGCTCGCCAAGGGCAGTGTGCATTTCATCAGGTGCAGGAATGCGCGGGACCTCAAGTAGCGGTCGATGGTCCGGCTCATGGACGCGAGGGAGTCCGTGCGCGGAGGGCGCATGCCCCAGAAGGCGGACACGCATTCGAGCCCGGCGGCGCTCAGGACCGCGGCCTGCCGCCATAGGCCAAGACTGACCGCTCGATACAATCGAAAGGAGGAGTGGAAACGATCGTGCCGTTCGGCTGCCATGGCGATTGCCCGGGCCGAGTCAGGCGCCCGATTTTTGGGTCATATCCAAAACTTGTTCGCCCCACGACTGAATCTCGCGGAGTTGAGCGTCGGACTGTCCTTTGACAGTTTCGAAGAGGCTGCGCCAGATGTCCTCGATGGCACGAATGGAATCCTCCGAGGACTTGGCCTCAGACACGCGAAGAATCTTTTCCATCGTCTGGAGGCCTGCCCGATAGGTCGCGTCGAGAGACTCGCGATGCCTGTTGAGAGACTCCATCGTCAGCTCCGTCAGGCGCTTGCGCATGCTGCCACCGAAATCGGCCGACAGCCCCGCGGATGCGGGCGACGTGGACGCCCAGTCCTGGGTCAAGTGTTTGAACATGGCTTGCTGCGATTGCAGGGAAGACTCGGCGGCCTTCCGCGATAATTCGAATAACTGATCTAGCATCGGCTCTCTCCGGTGGGGCAACGCGTCATTCGCGCTTACCGAATAGCACCAGGAATGCACGAAGCAAATGCATTTGTATGATTTTAGTCGGTAGTGTCGAGGCTGATTAGGATTGTTTCGTATGGCGCATCGAGCTCGTCCGTCTCGGGTAGAGCGTACTACCGACGCATGTTCCGCGAGAGTCGCGTCTATGGTCGGCGACCTGCATGCCAGTGAGCGCGCTGAGACCGCTCGCCATCGACGTCGGTCATTCTCGCGCGGGGTCAGTCGTCGGTTCGGTAGAGGCCGTCTTCTGCTCGAAAGGCGTATCGCGGTCGGGCGGTGTCGTGAGTCGGCGTAAGTGACGTGTGCGAGGAAGGGGCAAGGGCGAATTCAAGCAGCGGCCCATCGAGCCGCTATCATCGCGGCGTAGACCGAGACCCCAAGCAGGAAGGGGCCAATGCGGACGAGGTCCGGCGACGGCAGCTCGGTCTGGATGATCTGCACGACCGTGCTTCCGGCGATGAGCGCGAGGGCCATGAAGAGCGCGGCCGGCGGTAGCCCCAAGAGGGCCCATGCTGCCGCGCCTACGCCGGGCGCGACGGCCAGGAGCGCTCGCGAGACGCCGTAGTGCTCGCCCTCGAACTCGTGATGGATATGGCTTTCGATGACCGTGAGGTGAAGGAGCATCGGAAGCGCGAAGAGGAATAGCGTCCTCGCGCCGTGCTCGGCCTCGAGGGCGAGGGCGCCCCCGACGAACACCCCGTAGACGATTTGAGGTACCACATACGCGCGATAGCGGGCGCGGGGTCGGTTCACCCTCGCCGCCAGCGCAGCGATGACGTACCACCAGGCGGCGCCGATGAGCACGACGGCGAAGAGCGATTTCTCGTACGTCGGACCGATCGGGAGTGTGGAGTGCACATGCTCGCCGCCGACGGCGGTGAGCTCGACCATGAGATCCACGATCACATAGGCAAGGCTCGCCCCCGCGGCAAAGCTCTCGGTGGCGCGCAGGCGATGTTTCGACCAGAGACTGAGCCTCTTACCGAGCGGGGCCGAGGCGGCCAAAGCGAACGCCGTCGCCAAACCGGAGATGTCGCGTGCGTCTGCCGGCACCATCCGGACCTGGGTGTGCAAGACATGTGCTTCCGCTTTTCCGGACCGGGTTATTTCTTTTTGAGAAACCGGGCCCGGGCGACGCTCGCAACGAGCCACGATGCGACAGCAACCAGCGCGACACCGCCGAACGCCAGAAACGCTTTCCAGAGGACGCGGTTGACCGTTTGCTCCGCGTACCCGATCGTCGCGTTTGCCGAGGCCGTCCCGCAAGCGATGACGTCGTTGCTCGCGAGTCGCGCGTGCGCTCGGGCGAGAAACGGCAGCCGCTGCGCCGCATAGAGCGCGCGCTCGCCGAGGAGGACCGCCGTGTCGGCCGTTTTCGCGGCGCCTCGCACGAGCGAGAACAAGCCCGAGGCGTCTTTCGCCAGCCCGGAGCTGCCGTTTCTGTGCTCCGTGTATGCGGACAGCCGGACCGAAGCGACGGTCACCTGGTCGGGATTCTCGGCCTGCCACTCCCGAATAACGTGATGGAGCCGGGTCTCGATGTCGCTGGAGATGGCGGTTCGAGCAATCCCCGAGATGTCTGCGAGGGATGCCTCGAAGGCCTCGATCACGCGGCGTCCCGAGTCGCCATGCACATCGACGCTCCAGCGGTGCGCCATGGCGTCGCGCCCGAGCGCTACGAGCGTCACCATGTCGAGGAGGTCGACCTCGGGCGCGGCTCCAACGGCGATGTCGAGGGCCGCCGAGACGAAATCCAGCTCGTCGCCTGCAGCGCGCCGGCTCGCCGAGCGGTCGCTCGATGCGATGAGCGGTTCGAACGCCGCGGCGAGGCGCGACGAGAACCGGCCCTCGAATCGCATGAGATCGTCCTGCAGAGCAAGTCCCCCGGACTTGTCTGCGTCACGTGTCCTGCTTCCTCCCAGCATCACGTTGGCTCCCTCGTCCTTCGATTGCGCGGTCCAGCCCATTCGTCGCGTCGCCGGGTCTGCAGTGCAGCGCCCGTGCCGCGGCAGCTCCGCCGAATGCGCTGAAGTATGGGAGTCTCCGGATGCCGCGTGACCGCGCGGAAGGTCCGATTCGTGCTGCGCGTGCGGTCGATGAAGTCCGGCAGGCAACATGGGCGGCGACCGTAGCGGCTCGAAGCGGTTCCCCGGCGTCGCCGTCGCGCTCGTGATAGGCGTCGCCGCGCTGGCATGCGGATGCGGTGCGAGCGTTCGCTCGGCCGCGCGGGACGTGCCACGCATCGCGACCCCAGTCGTCATCGACGAATCGATTCATTCGCTCGAAGACCCTGCGGTGCGCGAGCGCATTGCGCGCATCATGGGCACTCCGGAGATGCAGCGCGCCTTCCGCGACGCGGCCGCGGCGGCGGTTACCGGCGGTGCGGGGGAGCTGGCGAGGTCGGACGTCGACGCTCGAGCAGAGGCGCTCGCGGACGCGGTCGCGAAGGGCCTTGTGCGAAGTGCTTCCGCCGAGATTCCGCGTACGCTGGCGCCCGCAGTCCGCCAGGCTGTGGTCGAGAGCCTGCGCGCGCCCGACCTGCGGGACGCGCTGCGAGACACAACGGGGGACATCGTCCGTGCGACGCTCGTCGGCACCCGCGACGTGCTCACGGAGATGGAAGAGGAGCGCGACCGAGCGGGCCCCGTGCAAAAGCTCGTCAACCTCATTCAATGGAGCTGGGTCATCGCCGTTCTCTTGGGCGCTGCGGTTGCCGTCCTCGCCGTCTGGACGACTCGCCTCTTCGGCAAAGCCAAAGAGTTGGAGGGTGAACGCGCCCGACTCGTCGCCCTGCGGCAGAACACCACTCCGTGACCAGAGCGCGCGGCACGTCCCGAGCGGGGTCGCTCTGCCTTGAGCGTTCGCCGGACACCCCGACCGAGTCGCGGGCGATCGGCCGAGCCCTCGCCGCGAGTGCCGCTCGGACAAGTGCGGCCGCTAGTGCGCGTACCCCCAGTCTCGGAGTACGCGCTGCATTTCCTTCGCTGCTTGCCCGTCGGTCGCCGGGCCTTCCGATCCCGATTCGCCGACCCTCTCCGCGCTGTCGCGCGTGACGAAGACACCGAGGTCGCGCGCCGGGTCGATCACGGGAATCGCGGGCGCGTACACTTCGGTGCGCGCATCGCTGGTCGCGATGCCCCTGGCGGCAGCGCTCGCGGGAAGCCCGAAGGGTCCCGAGAACGTCGCCTTATCGGGCCACGCGCCGCCGTCGAAGAAGAGCTGCCACGCGATCGGTGCACCCGGCGGGTCGACGCGAACATCGAAGCCGACGACGGCCTCGGGCGATGTCGCCAGCGCAAATTCGACCCGTCTTCCGAGCACCCGCAAGGCATCGCGCGGGACCCCCGCCGGCTCGACCGAGATGGTCGCGGGATGCTTCTCGTCGCCGGCGCTCAGACTACCGGACACGCCGTGCGCTCTCCCTGCCCCCGCGAAGCGAATGTGCACGCAGGGGAGCGCTGCCGATGTCGCCGTCGCCTGCACCGAATCGGCGGCGGGCGTGTTGGCGACGGCGGCGGCCAGGCGGGCGCGCATCTCGACGACGACCTCCGGGTGCAACCGCGCGACGTTCCGGCGCTCGCCGGGATCGGTGTCCAGGTCGAACAGCTCGTCTTCGACGGGGGGCGGCCGGCTGCCGTCGGGCTGGGCGGCCGGAGGATGCGCCGGCGCGTCGTGCGCGACGAGCCGCCACGACTTCCAGAGAATGGCGCGCGACATCCGCCCCTCGCTCACGACGACGCGTGGCTCGGGCTCCTTGCGCCCGCGCACGAGCGGCAACACCGACCGCCCGCTCATTCGCGGATCGGCGTCCAAGCCCTCGAGCTCCAAAATCGTCGGCGCGATGTCGATGGTGCGCACCCGGTCCGCCACCGCGCGCCCGCCGTCGAAGACCCCGGGCAGCGCCATCACGATCGGGACGCGCGTCGTCTCTTCGAAATTGCCGATCGCGTGATGGAATCGCAGGGGTACCTTGTCGCTGCCCATCATTCCGAACCCGTCGTGGGCGGCGGACAGCGTCTCGCCGTGGTCGGACGAAATGACCACCAATGTCGACTGGCGGAGCCCGAGTGCGTCGAGCTTGTCGAGAAGCACGCCGATGGCGGTGTCGTCTTTGGCCGCCTCGGCCATGTACGCGCGCACCTCCCAGTCGCGCGGCGCCGCGGGCGGCGCGGGAATGCGCGCCAACATTTCTTTGGGCGGGTCGTACGGCTCGTGGGGCGAGTTGTAGTTGACGAACAGAAAGAAGCGCGTGCTCGCGTTCTTCTCGAGCCAATCGAGCGTGTCGTACGTGATGAGCGCCGTGTCGCGCGTGCGATGGCGGTGATCGGTAATGCGCTCGAACCCCATGTCGAGCCCGACGTTGGCATAGCCCGTCATGAAGAAGTTGTTGACGAAAGCGGCGGTGGTCACCCCGGTCTTTCGCAAGACCCGGGGCAGGAGGGGCGGATCCGAAGCGTAATAACGCGCGACGCGGTCGGTCGGCTGGACCCAGTTGGTCGTGTCGATGCCCACCTCGCTCGACCGCTCGCCGGTCAGCATCGCCAGCGTACCGGGTCGAGTCCACGAAGCCGCCGACCACGCGTGCGTGAAGTGGACCGCTCGCGACGCCAGGCCGTCGATCGCCGGCATGAGCCCGGGGATCGCGGGCAACAGCGCGTCGAGCGGGGGATGCGGAGCCCCCAGCTTCTGGGCGTCGTCGATCGGGTCGTGCAGCGCCGCCGCTGTGTCCGGGCGGAGCGCATCGACGACGATCCACATCACGTTGTACGGAACGCGCGTCGGCTCTCTCGCGACGATGACTGGATCTCCCCAGAGCGCGAGCGCCATCGGCGGCACGCCGGGCGACTCGGACGCGCCCGGTTCGTCTTGGCCGTGCCGCTGCGGATCGTCGGCGGGGACTTCGGCGTTCGGTGATGCCGTCGGGCGCCTGTCGCCCGGCGCCGCCGGAGTCGTCTCCGTGCGCAGCCTGAGATCCACTTCTTGACCCCCCCAAGCCGACAGATCGGCTTCGACGCCCAGCCAGCGCCGGTCGCTTCGAGGGGGAATGTGCGCCTCGATGACCGCGTGCTCCTTGCCCCCGCGGTCGACGACCGCCACCGAGAACACCGCCGTCGCGGGGAACGGCGTGGCAACCGCCGGCCAAAACCGAAGGCGCGCGCTCCGGGGGAGGACGACGCGGAAAGCGAGGGTCGAAGGGGTCGGCGCGTAGATCGCCTCGCGCTGGTCGAAGCTTCCTTCGTTCATGTTCCAGACGCGTACGTCCGGAGTCCAGGTCTGCCCCGTCTGCGCCGCAACGGCCCACTGGGTCTCGTCCTGCGCCGTAGTGCGCAGGGCGATGGTCGTGACGAGTTGATCGGCGATCCCGGGGAGATGAAGCCAAGGACCTCGCAGCTTGCGCCAGTGCGCCTGGAAATACGGCTGCGACGCGGTGAGGTTCGGCACGTCGATCGCCGCCTCGCCCAGCGCCTCGATGAGGCGCGTCGTGACTTCGTAGGCATCCCCCGGGGCGGCGGACGCGCCGTCGGGCGCGGTGGCGGAGGCCGCTCGGGGCGGAGCGCTGCGCGGGTCCGCTCCTCCGCCCTCGATCCAGGCCAATCGCGCGGCGCTGCCGACCAGCAGCCCGGCGGTGCCTCGCGCCAGCCACGACACGAGGCGCATCTCAGTTTCCTCCCGCTGGGTCCAGCCGCACGACCCCGACGTCCGCGCCACGCGCCGCGCGGGCGCTCGCGTCCCGCGGCACCAGGTAGCCGTCGCGTTCGGTCATCTCCGGGTCGCGACGCATCCAGCTCCACAGTTCGCCTTGGAGGCGAGCGGTCACGTCGGGGTGCGCCGCGGATACGTCGTGCTCTTCGCCCGGGTCGTCGCGCGTATCGAAGAGCATCCAGCGGACGCCCGTGCGGGTCGGCACGTAGACGAGCTTGAAGCGATCGTCGCGCACCATGCGGTGCTTGGCCGTGATGGTGAGCGCGCGCATCTCGCGCTCGAGCACGACCTCGTCGCTGTGCTGCGTGTCCACTTCGGTCAGACGCGCGATGCCCGGGTAGGGCAGGCGCAAGTCGCTCGGGAGACCGACGATCTCCTCGGTGAACCATAGCCCGGTCTCCGCGTACGCGAGCGCCGGCGGGAGCTTCTCGCCGGCGAGCGCCGGATCGAGGCGGCGCCCATCGAGATCGCCGGGAGGCGCGACGCCGGTCAGCGCGTAGAGCGTCGGCGCCAGATCGACGTCCCGGACTATCGTGTCGTCAACGTGGGAGCTCGCTCGCCGTGGGTCGACGATGACCAGCGGCACGTGGGTCCCCTCGTCGCCGAAGAGGTGGTCGCCGTGTCCTTGGCCGTGGCCGTGGTCGAACAGCGTCTCGCCGTGATCCGCCGTGACGACGACGATCGTCTTTCTCGCGAGCCCCTCGGCCTGGAGTGCGTCGAGGATCGACTGTGCGGCATCGTCGATCGCCGACACCGCGCCGTCATAGACGGCCTGCACCTGCCGCTCGTCACGCGCATCGGCGGGAACCTCGCGGCCCAGACCGACGGGCTTGAAGTACTTGAAGCGTCCTCGGTACGAAGCGTCGGTGAAACGGCGGTAGTACGGCGACGGCGCGGCGTAGGGGAAGTGGGCTGTGGAGAAGAAGACGACCAAGAAAAACGGTCCACGCTCTTTCATCGCGCGCATCGCCCGGATGGCGTCCTCGGCGAGCACCCCGGGATCGGCCGCGTCGTTCATCTCGCGTAAGACCGGGAACGCCGCGCGCCCGAGGCGCGACTCGAGCATCGGCAAGAGCGGCGTCTCGCGCTCGAGCGCGCGCTGGCGCACGAGCTGGCGGAAGTCGAACTCCGGTACGTCCACCGTGCCAAAGCCCAAGTCGATCCGCGAGAAGATGTCCCCCGCGTAGTCGCTCACGACCCCGGTCGCCCACCCGGCGCTCGCCAGCCGCTCGGGCAGGGCGTCGAAGTCGCGGGTCCTCTCCTCCCAGCGGGGGAACATCGAGCGGATGCCGTGGTGGTGCGGGTGACGGCCGGTCAAGAGGGTCACCCACGACGGGAACGTACGCGGCAGCGAGACGTACGCGCGATCGAAGCGAGTGCCGCGGGCCGCGAGCGACCAGAGATGGGGCGCCGTGCGGGGGTCCAGGCGGTCGGCGCGCAGCGAGTCGGCTGCGATCACGATCACGTTCGGGCGCGGGTCGTTGGGCGGCGCACCGGCGCGGGCGCGGTCGACGCGCGACGACCCGGCGCTGGCCGGCGGGGTGTGGCCGATCGCGAGGCCGAAAAGCGTCACCGCGCTGCCGACGGCCGCACACACGGCGAGCGCCCGCACGCCGCGCCACGGGTCGCGGGCCAAGTCGAGCAGGCGCTCTCCCGCGCGCTCCGCCGCGCGCGATGCACGGTCCGGCCACAGCGGCCATCGAGACCATGGCCCCGCGATGAACACGAAGCAGCCGACCAGGGACAAGCCCACGACCCCGTCCGGGCCGAGGACGTCGGTCGCGATGACGTGCACCGTCCGGCGCCACCCACCGAGCGCGTACCAGGCGGCGGCGTAGAGCTGCGGGTGGATCGCCATCGCCCGGAGCTCGATCGCGCCGTGCAGCCCCGCGACGAGCGCCAGCACGAGCGCTGCCCGATGCGCGAGCGAGCGTTCAGGACCGGAACGAGGTGCCCCGAAGCGGTCGCGCAAGTGGACGAGCCCGGCGGCAGCCCACCCGAGGATCGCGCCGGCGACGACCGCCGCCGATGCGATCGCCAGCCCCATCCGGGTGATCTCGCCTGCGAAGGGTCCGTGCACGACTGCGTCGATCTGGCGAGCTTGGGCTCCTCCGACGCGCTCGTCGAGGGTGGGGCCTTGCGCCGCCCAGAGTGCCATCGCCACCATGTACGCAGAGCCGACGACCGGTGGAACGAATGCGTTCGCGAGCGGCGCGAGCGTTCGGGAGAGCGTGCGCGACACGGCCCAGCGATTATGCCCTCTCGGCGCCTCCGAGCGAAGCTCAGGCGCTTACGCTATCGATGGTCGCCGGCGATGGCCCGTACGAGCGGGCGGGGGTGGGGGTCGTGGGGCGCGAAGCGGGCCGACAGCTCCGCGATGCGACGCCCGAGGTCGAGAAGCCGCGCGCGCGGGATCCTGGCCGGCGGGCCGAACGGGCCTTCGGCGCTGTCGCAAAAGAACGTGCGGCAACCGAAGGGCCGAGACGCGTAGACGCGACAGCGTCCGTCGGCCGCGAGCAGCGGGCACGAGCGCAGGTCGGCCAGGGGGAGCTTTGCGGGTCGCGCGGGTCGCAGCGACAGACCGCGCATCGCGTGGCGCACTTCCTCGATCTCCACGGCGGTCGGGTGGGGCTCGCGGCCGGTGATCGCGAAATGGCAGCACGGCGCCTCGTGCGGGTCTTTCGCGCCCTGCTGCGAGCACCCGCAAGAGCGGCCGTCGACCAGCGCGTCGGCTTCGGCATAGAGCGCGAGGAGCTGCGCCCGATGTGCAGAACGATGCCAGTGCAGAGGCCCAGGCTTCACGATCTGCCTGGCGGCTTAGCAGATCGCGGCGCGCGGCGCATCGCGGTCCTCGGGTCGCGTTCGACCGAGCGGCGGGCGGGCAGAGCGCTAAAGTACAGGGGCAATGGATGTCCGCTCCCGACCCTTGCTCCGCCCCGTCGAGTCGATCGTTGTCCCCGACAAGCGGCACGGGCGTGTCCTCGTGCTGCGTGACACACAGGGGATCACCGAGGCGCAGGCCGTCGTCCCGCCGCCGCTCGTTCCCGTCGTGGCGCGCTTCGGCGGGCGGCTCAGCTGCGAAGAGATCGCCCGCGAAGCGTCGCAAGAGCTCGGCGTGCCGGTGCCCGTCGAGATCGTCGTGCGCCTCGCCGACGAGCTCGAGCGCGGGCTCTTCTTGGAGGGGGACGTGTTTCGCGAGGCACGCGCGCGCGTCCAGCAGGAGTTCGCGCAGGTCGAGGTCCGGCCGGCCGCGCATGCGGGTGGCGCGTACCACGGGGAGCGCGGGGCACTCGAGGCGTACCTCCAGGACCGGTGTCTGGCCCAAGCCAACGGATCCGACGCGGCCGCCACGACGAACGGCGGCCGCATGGTTGCGCTCGTCGCGCCGCACATCGACCCTTGGAGGGGCGCGGTCGGCTACGGTCACGCGTACCGCGCACTCGCGGCGTCGCTGCCCCCCGAGGCCGACACATTCGTCCTTTTCGGTACGTCGCACGCGCCGATGCGCCAGCCGTTCGCGCTTTGCCGAAAGCCATTCGCGACGCCGCTCGGCACCGTGGACGCCGATCTCGCGAGCATCGACGCGCTCGCGGCGCGCGCCGAAGGGTTCGATCCGTACGCCGACCAGATCAACCACAAGCGCGAGCACTCGCTCGAGTTCCAGGTGGTCTTTCTGAAGCACGTGCTCAAGAATCGCCCGGCGCGGATCGTCCCGATCCTGGCGGGGCTGGGCGCGCAGCAGGCGAGCGGCGAGGACCCCGTCGGCGACGCACGCGTGGTGCGCTTCGTCGACGGAGTGCGCGAGCTCGTCGAGTCGCGCCCGGGCCGGGTGGTGGTCGTCGCCGGCGCGGACCTCGCCCACGTCGGTCCGCGCTTCGGAGACGAGCGCGCATTCGGCGCAGAGGACAGGGAGCACCTCGAACGCGCAGACCGCGCGTCGCTAGAGCATGCGACGTCGCTCGACGCGCGCGGATTCTGGAGTCACGTCTCGCACGACCTCGAGCAGCGCCGCGTGTGCGGCCTGGCGCCGATCTGGTCGCTCTTGCGGACCATTTCGAGCGGGGTACGAGGGCGCCTGCTTCACTACGAGCAGACGGTCGACCGGGAGGACGGGTCGATCGTCAGCCACGCGGCGGTGGGGTTTTACGCCGCCGAGCCCGCGATCGGCGTCGGCATCTCGGCCCGCGCCGGCTCTCGGTCGACGAGGTGACCGAACTCGCCCCGGAAGCGCGCAGGGCTCATGTTCGCCGCCGCGGCGAGCTTCGCCAGCTCGGCGGGCTTGTCGAAATCGTCGGTCGTGAGCCGCAGCATGTAGGCGGTCGCGATCCGGTACCGATCGCTCTGGATGTCGACCATCCGGATCCGCATCCGGCCGGTCTCCGGATTCATGATCTTGTCGAACGGCACGGGCTGAAAGTGGCCCTGCTGAATCGACACGAGGGCGTTCGTGCCCCCGTCGATGATGAACTTCGCCGCGCAGTACCCGAGGTCGCGCGTGTACTCCATGTCGAACGGGATCGGGTCCGCGCAGCGCACTTCGTAGCCGATGTTCTTGGACACGATGGTCGTTTTGACGCCCAGCGCCGCGAGGCGCTCGCGGACGCGCGTCTTGCAAATGTCGCCGAAGCTGATCTCGTCCAACCGCAGGTTGCCGTGCTCGTCGCGCTCGGCGGTCGCCAGCTCGGCCAAGTCTTCCGGGGGCACCGACTCCGCCAGGCCCTCGGCCAGGACGACGACCCCGTCGGAGCGGCCCGAGGCGTGGCGCTTGATGATCGCGCCGGCCAGGGTGTCGACGATCGTCTTCAGGCGCACGGTTCGCCCGCCGAACTCTTCGGGGATGAGCGTGAGCGTCGCCCCCGCCGCTTTTCCGATGCCGAGCGCCAAGTGCCCCGCTTTGCGCCCCATCGCGACGACGAAGTACCAGCGGCCGGTCGTTTTTGCGTCGACCATCAAGTTGTGCACGATCTCGACGCCGACGTGGCGCGCCGTCTGGTAACCGAACGTCCAGACGTCGTGCGGCAAGTCGAGGTCGTTGTCGATCGTCTTCGGCACGTGCGCGACGCGGAGCGTTCCCTCCGAGGCCTGCGAGAGCTTGTGAGCCGTGTAGGCCGTGTCGTCGCCGCCGATCGTGATCAGCATCCCGACCCCGAGGCGGCGCAGCGACTCGAGCACGTTGCGCATGTGCTCGGGTTTCTTGGTGGGGTTCGCGCGCGAGATCCCGATCTGCGAGCCACCGCGAAAGTGGATGCGGCTCGTGTCGGCGATGGTGAGCGGGACGATGTGCGACGTGTCGCCTTGCATCACCCACTGGAAGCCGTCCAGCAGGCCGAGCACTTCGACGTTCGACAAGCAGGCACGGATGGTGGCTGCACCGATGACGCTGTTCAGTCCAGGGGCAGGTCCCCCGGCGCAGGTGATGGCGAGTTTGCTGGGGGTGGTCACGATGGGCTGCTTCTCTACATGAACTTGAGGGACGTGACGCAGAAGTTAAACGCTTGGGCCGCCGTACCCGAGGGGACTTCGAATTTGATCTGCGTAGCGGTTGGCGGACCCGTGAGCGCGACTCCCATCGCCGGTGTGTAGCAGGTCGTGTTGAAGCTAGACCAGGGTACCGTTGCGCTTGGCAAGGTCAGGATTGCGCAATAGTCCTTCCCCCCGTTGTCGATGATAAGTCGCGCCCCGGTGGGGAGGTTGCTTAGGGTATAAGCGATGCCAGTCCCCGTCGCTGGGAAGGCCATGACGGGGGGCATGGCCACGCCAGTCGCCATCGCCTGGTTAAGGCTCAGCCCGAAGCCGCCACCGTAAATACTGTACGTTGGCGGATTTGCAATTCCGGCGGTACCCATCCCGCAAAAGGATGTCGTGCTGACGCACGCCGTGCTTCCCATGGGCAGCCCGTCGGAGAACGAAAACGTATACCCGCCCATGCCGATGGAAATCGGGGGCGCCGAGAAGTAGCCACCTTGCTGCAACATAATCGCCCCTGGCGCGGTGGCTGCGCACGCGGAAGCGGCGCCGCTGCTGCTGCTGCCGCTGGCACTACCCGAGCTCGAGCCTGACCCGCTGCCCGAGCTACTCGACGAGCTTGACAGCCCACCACTGGACCCGCCACCCGAGCTGGAGTTGCTGGAGCTACCGGCGGCTCCGCTCGACCCGGCGCCCGATCCCGTGCCCGAGCTGTTGGACGTGCCCGACCCGTTGCCTCCTGACCCATTGCCGCCGGATCCGGTGCCCGACCCGTTTCCGCCCGACCCGTTGGCCCCGGACCCGTTGCCGCTGGAGCCATTGCCGCTTGAGTTGTTCCCCGAGGAGCCATTGCTGCCGCTGCTCTGTTGTCCCCGCCCTGGAACCCAGGGTTCGTGTCGCTGCTGCCGCAGGCGCTTATTGCGCCCACACAGCACAAGGCGGTGGCGGCAACCAGCCAGAATGGCGCGGCGACGGACTTTGCGGACATCAGGCACTCCTCTTTCAAGTCGAACGGTGATTCGAGCGGTGATGCACTGCGGCGGGCCTGCCAGCAACGTACACGCAGGGGGCGGAAGGCAGACACCCGGTGCGACTATAGACGCTCGCGACCTGGTTTGTGGCTCATCGAAATGTGCGCGTGCAACGGCTTTCGAGACGCCTTTGTTGAGCCGCTGCCACGGGGATGAGTAACTATGGGAAACCCGCTCAGAACCCGGAGCCTTGTAGATGATTTGCCCTGCACTGTACACGTCCGGCGTTTTGCTGGCCGCGCTTGACGGCAGGCTGAATCCGCAGCGACGAGTCGCTGCCTCGGGGCCGCGTCGTGGCGGTTGGCAGCGTCATTGGTCTCATGGCAAAAGTCCCAGATGAACGCGGCTCAGGCGGACCGGATCGCCCGATGGGTAGTAAGAACAAGCGTGGTGTCCACCATCGCGTCGATGGCCCTGGCATGCGGTGACTTGCTTGGCACCCAAGCCGGGTCTGGAAGCGACGGCGGGGGTCCGGACGTCACCACCGGCGGCAGTGAGATGGGGTCGAGCTCCGGCATCGACCCAGGGTCGTCCGGATCGGGCGGACCGAGCAGCGGCTCGGGGTCGTCCTCGGGTTCAAGTGGATCCGGGTCGGGCTCGGGAATCGGGGAGCAGGGATCCAACTCGGGGTCGGGAAGTGGGTCCGGGTCGAGTGCCAATCCGGGATCGAGTTCGGGTCCGAGGGACGGAGGGTCGGGCAGTGGGTCCGGCTCGGGCAGTGGCGGTAGGGACGGGGGGTCGGGATCAGGGTCGGGGTCGAGCTCCGGAGGCCAGGTGTGCCCGACAGTCGACGCCGGGACGACGGCGTGCGGGTCCAATCCGGTGATGCAATCCTTCAATGCCGGGCTCACCTTCTATGCGCAGACAGCCGCGAACAACTGCGCGATGCCCTGGCCGTCGTCGGGCCAGCCGCAATCGGGCGCGACGATGTACACCGCGCTCTCGACCAAGCTCTACGACGCCCCGTCGGCGTCGGCGTCATGCGGCAAGTGCGTGCAGGTCAACGGGCACACCCTCATCGTCGTAGACCAGTGCCCGAGCAACTCGGCGAACATGCCCTGTCTGAACGCCGCTCACCTCGACCTGGGCGGAGGCGCGGCCTTCACCGCGATCACGGGGCAGGCGCAATCCGTTGGTGAGATCGGCAACAGTCCCGGCGTCTCGGTGAAATTCGTAGCCTGTCCGGTGACCGGCAACATCCAGTACAGCTTCACGTCTTCCACGCAGCAGTTTTACCTCGCGATGATCGTCCTGAATGCCAAGTACGGCATCCAAAAGGTCGAATATCGAGCGCCGGGGACATGCAACTGGACGGCCATGCCAGCTCGCACGGACGCCGACCCGCACTGGGTGATCAACGGGGGCACCGTGCCGAATCCGATCGACTTCCGCGTCACCGACGAGTGGGGACACACCATCGAAGACCCAGGAATCCACTGGGTCGCTGGCCAATCGGTTGCGGGAGGTGGGCAGTTTCCAAGCTGCCCGTAACCGGTAGCGGCCAGTTCGCGCAGTACAATTGGGGCATAACCATTGCCCGAGGCGGCGGGGCGGACTTGTACGGTGAGCATAATGACTGGCCGGGTCAGTTACAAGCTTGGGGCGTTTCCGTTGTATGGAAGGTGGCATACGTGCCGCATCCTGGCCCCGCAACCGCGCATCCATTGGCCAAGAGCGTGATCGTGCCCCCGCACGCAGGTTGGTCGTACACGAGGCACGCGCTTCCACAAGAACTGGAACAGGTTGCTGCGCACGCGTTGCTGGGATCACACGAAAGGGTCACCGTGCCGCAATTCGCTTGTCCAATCTGATTCGGCTGTTGCGTGCTCGCTCCGTCGCAATTGTAATCAAAGCTTCCGCACGCGTCTGCCGACGAGAAGAACGCCGTCTGCCCCGGATGCGCATTGCCGTCCGAATCACAGCAGTCTGTGTGATCGCTCACGTAATTGTTCGGTCGAGCACACGAAGCGATTGGCACGGCGAGATTGCCGAAGCCGTCCCCGTCGGCATCTTGATACCAAGTGGGCCTGCTTCCGCAGGTGTTTCCGCTGCAGCACCCGTTGGGGCACGACGTGGTGTTGCACGTGCACGAACCATTCACGCACGTCGTTCCCGCGCCGCACGGCACTCCGCAACCGCCGCAGTTGGCGCTGTCCGACTGCTCGTCCACACACGCCTTGCCGCAAAGGCGGTACGGCGTATTGCAGCTGATTCCGCACGTCGTCCCGTTGCACGTCGCCATGCCGTAGGTAGCGCCGTTCGTCGGCCCCGGGCACGGGGAGTTGCACGCGGTGCCGCAGCTGCCGAGCGCCGTGTCGCTCTCGCACGTTCCGCCGCAGTCGTGGGTGCCCGCCGGGCAGCCGCACGTGCCAGCCTGACATGTCATCCCTGACGAACACGTGTGAGCGGCCCCGCAGCCTCCGCAGTTTTGCGCGTCTGTTTGCTCGTCGACGCACGCTCCCCCACAAGCGCTGTATCCCGCGTTGCAGGTCCACGTGCACAGAGCGCCGGCGCAACTCGGCTGCGCATGCGCGATGCTCGTCGTGCAGGGGCTACCGCAGGATCCGCAGTTGCCCAAGCTGTTCGACGTGTCGACGCAGGCCCCACTGCACAGGGTCGGCGTGCTTGCAGGGCAGCCGGACGTGCACGCGTACCCCGCGCCCGCCGGCGCACAGAGGGGAGTACCACCGGAGCATGCGACCCCGCAGCCGCCACAAGTCTTCACCTGCGTGAGGTCCGTTTCGCACCCGTCGGCCGCGTTGCCGTTGCAGTCGGCCCAGTCCCTCGCGCAAGCCGAAGGCGCGAACGAGCATTGGCCCGCGCCGCAAGCCGTCGTCCCGCTGACGTGCGGCAAGCTCGAGCAATCGTTCGCGCACGTGCCGCAGTGGTGCACACCGCTCGGGACGCATCCGCCGTCGCATGCGAGATTCCCGGGCAGAGAACACGTTCCCCCTTCGGACCCCCCATCGCTATCACCGCCCTTGACCGTCGCATCGACCGTTCCGCCCCCGACCAATGTTGCTTCGACAACTGCATCCCCGCCCTCCGCCCGCTCCCGGCCGCTCCCCACAGTTGCGTCAACCTCAGCCTCTTCCACCATCGAATCCCTGCCGCCCCCTTCCACCGTCGCATCCCCCCGGCCATCGACCGCAGCGTTACCGTCGCCCCCTGCGTCGCCTGTATCCGCCGGCGCCGCTTTGTCTGGAGGCAAAATGACCGGCGTGTCGTCGCGGTCACTCCCGGCGTCGACCGCTGCCCCCGGAGCGGGCTGCGTCGCTTCGGTGAAGTCGGGACCACTGCACCCGAGAGGGACCAGAGCGGCGAAGAGAACGGCCACGACGTGGGCCCGAAGCGAAGGGAGAGGTCGACGGTTCATTGGGTTCGCTCTTGGGTGCGATGGTACCCACGGTAGGCGCATGTGGCACCGATTGAATGCTCTTCTCTTGTCCCCCATCGGCACGGCGCGTTGGAAGTTGCGGCCAGCCTCGCTGGTGCATCCGCCAAGCTGCGTGGTAGCCTCCGCCTCGGTTGCGTGCCGGGCCCTGAATCCCTGTCTGCAAAGCGAATGAAGACCATTCTCGCTTTGGGTGTCGCGGCGCTGACGGGCTGCGAGCTCGTCGCTGGGATTCAGGATCTCACCTACTCGGGCGCAGGCGCGCCGGACGCCGCGAGCGGCAGCGACGCCACGCTCGAACAAGGGGATTCGGGGAGTGACTCCGCGAGCCCGGAGACGGGCGGTGATCAGTCCGCAGTCCCGCCGCCCGACGTGTACGACGCGGGGTCGCCAAGCGACGCGTCAGGCGACGTTCTGGCCGCTGCCGTCGAGGCAGCGGGCGATGCCAGCTCCGGGATGGGCGACGTCGGGTTGGCGCCCTCGGCCGACGCGAGCGACGGCGGAGGGACGACGAGCGCGATGGAGGGAGGGGCTCCTGGCGCGGATGCCGGACCGGTGAGCTGGGTGGTCCCGCTCCCCGGGCCCGACGGCGGTCCGCTCGCCTCGGACGCGGGCGACGGCGGTCCGCTCTTGGGAGAGCTCATCGACGACATCGACTCGGAGACGATGCCCGGATGGATTCCCATCCGGAGCGGGCGCGTCGGCACATGGTTCACGTACGCGGATGCCACGCCGGGCGGCGTCGTGCCGCCCGCGATGTCGCCCCCCGCCATGAGCGTGGGGATGATCCCAGGCTGGGACGGGAACGCGAGCAACCTCGCCGCGCACGTTTCCGGAAATGGCCTTTCGGCGTATGCGGGCATGGGATTCGACCTGAACGCGTACAACCTCTTGGCGTCGACCTACGACGCGAGCGCGTACCGAGGCTTCGTGTTCTGGGCTCGCAGCGGAGCGGCGACAGGCACCACTTCCGTGAAATTCGCCGTACCCGACATCAACACGGACGCGGCCGGCGGAGTGTGCTCGGCGGCGAGCGACGGGGGGGCCACCGGCTGCAGCGACTACTTCGCCAAGACCGTCACGCTCACCCCGACGTGGCGCGAATTCGTCGTGTACTTCAGCCAGCTCGGGCAAGCCGGTTTCGGCGTGCCGAAGGGCCTGACGGGTCTCGACGTGACCCACATCTATAGCTGCCAGTTCCAGTTCAGCCCGGGAGCAGCCTTCGACGTGTGGATCGACGACGTGTACTTCATCGTGAAGTGACGGCCCGAAGGGACGCGCGAACAACGACGTTGATATTTGCTGTCTCCGCCGTAATCACCGTCGGAGCGCGCCGTCTCTAACGCATGGCGTTGCTTCTTCGGTATCCGAAACTTTCGCGACATGACGCTTCGCATGCCCCTCGCCAAGTGTTAACTTTTCGAGTGTGGCGCTGCCGTCCTCGCCGTTGTCGCCGTTGTCGCCAGTCCGCGTCCTCGGGCGCTACGCGCTCTACGACGAAATCGCCGCGGGCGGGATGGCCACGGTGCACATCGGCCGGCTGCTCGGCCCCGTGGGTTTCTCGCGCACCGTCGCGATCAAGCGACTGCACGCGCAGTTCGCCAAAGAGCCCGACTTCGTCGCCATGTTCCTCGACGAAGCGCGCCTCGCCGCGCGCATTCGCCACCCGAACGTCGTCGGAACCCTCGACATCGTCGCGCTCGACGGCGAGCTCTTTCTCGTCATGGAGTACGTGCAGGGCGAATCGCTCGGCCGCCTGATGCGCACGATGCGCGAGCGCGCAGAGCCGGTGCCGATCCCGATCGCCGCGGCGATCGTCGTCGGCGTCCTCGAAGGGCTCCACGCCGCGCACGAGGCCACGAGCGACCAGGGCGAGCCGCTCGGCATCGTGCACCGAGACGTGTCGCCGCAGAACGTCCTCGTCGGAACTGACGGCATCGCGCGCGTGGTCGACTTCGGCGTGGCGAAAGCGTCGGGCCGCGTGCAGACCACACGCAACGGCCAGCTCAAAGGAAAGCTGGGCTACATGGCGCCCGAGCAAATCGGCGGCAACGCCACGCGCGTTACCGACGTGCACGCCGTGGCCGTCGTGCTTTGGGAGATGCTCACCGCGCGCCGGCTCTATCACGCGGAGAGCGACCTGCAGACGTTCTCCAACATTTTGTCGGGGGAGCTTGTGCCGCCGAGCACGTACGCGCCGAACATTTCTCCCGACGTCGACGGCATCGTGATGAAGGGGCTGGAGCCCAAGCCCGAAGCGCGCTTCTCGTCGGCGCGCGACATGGCCCGCGCGCTTCAACGCGTCGCGCCCATCGCGTCGCCGTCCGACGTGGGCGAGTGGGTCGAGTCGATCGCCGGCGCCAACGTCCATTCGCGTGCGCGCAAGATCGCCGCGATGGAGAGCTCGGGCATGCTTCCCGTCGCCGAGCCGTCGGCGCCGGAGCCGCTCGACGCGGGCCGTGTCAGCTTTCCGACGAGCCAGCCGCCCGCCAGCGGACAGCGCTTGCGCGCTCCGCGCAGCAAGCTCCCGCTCGTGCTTCCGATCGCGCTGGCCACGTTGGCCGTCGGCGCCGGAATCGGCGTGTGGATCCGTCTGTCCAGCGGCGGGTCCAGCCCCGGTGCGACCGTGGCAGCGAGCAATCTTTCACCGGCCTCCGCGCGAGCGCCCGCGCCCCCATCGAGCCCCCTCGCCGCCGCCCGGAGCGCGCCGTCGGCATCGACCGCGCCCATCGTGCCTGTCGTGCGGGCCGACCCGCCGCCGCCGAGCCGCATGGCGATCGGCCCCGCGCGTCTCTCGCCGCAGCCCGCGCTCGCACCGCCGAGACCGCAGCCGGCGCAATCCCAACTTCCGCCCGCGCAATCCCAGCTTCCGCTCGCGCCACCCCAGCAGCCGCCGACGCAGCAGCAGCCTGCCGCGGGAGGCGGCGACTTCACCCATGTCATGGACTCGCGCAAGTAGAATGCCGATTGGCGTCGGTCGGGCTTGTGTCGCGGGGGCCGTGCTCGCCGTGGGCGCTTCGGCCGCGCACACCGCGGTTGCCCAGACGCACGCCGGCGACGCCGCGATGGCGGAGACGTTGTTCAACGACGCCAAACGCAGAATGGCCGCCGGCGACTTCGCGAGCGCGTGCCCCAAGCTGGCAGAGAGCTACCGGCTCGATGCCGGCAGCGGCACGCTCACCGCCCTCGCGGTCTGTCACGAGGGCCTCGGCAAGACGGCCAGCGCGTGGACCGAGTTCATCGAGGTCGTGAGCGAAGCGAGGCAAGCGGGGCGCGCCGACCGTGAGAAGTTCGCGCAGCAGCACATCGACGCCCTCGAGCCGAAGCTGTCGAAGCTCACGATCACCGTCGATCCGGCCGACGCCCGGCTGGCGGGGATCGAAGTACGCCGCGACGGGACGGTGATCGGGCAGGCCGGGTGGGGCACGGCCGCTCCCGTCGACCCCGGAGCGCACACGGTCGAAGCGAAGGCCGAAGGCAAGAAGCCGTGGTCGACGACCGTGACCATTGGCCCGTCGCGCGACCTGCAGACGGTTGCCGTTCCGAGTCTCGACGACGCACCGCCGAGCCCCTCGGCCGACGGCCCATCGAGCGCCCCTTCGATGGGCGCCACTTCCTCCAACGACAACGCGGCAACCAGCGACGCCGCCACCCCCGCGGCGGCCGAGCAGCCTTCGCCGTCCGCCGGCGGCACGCAGCGCACGATCGGTCTCGTCGTCGGGGTCGCGGGCATCGCCGCCGCCGGGCTGGGCACCTATTTCGGATTGCAGGCCATCTCGCAGACCCACCAGGCCAACGACCTTTGCCCGGTGCCGAGCAGCTGCAACAGCATGGACGCCGTGTCGAAGAACGACAGCGCCAAGTCGTCGGCGCTCGCGGCGGACATTCTGTTTGGCGGGGCGCTGGCCGCGGTCGGCGCCGGAGCGATCCTTTACTGGACGGCGCCGTCCGGGGCGGCGCCGAGCGCGTCGACCGCGGCGCTTCGCGTCGTGCCCGCCGCGTCCGCGCGCGGAGCGTCGGTGGTGCTCGACGCGACTTGGTGAGCGGCGACGCCGCAGGCTCCGCGGATGGCCGCGTTCCGAGGCAGACACGCCTTCGTCTTGAATCGCAGCGTCGACGACTTCGTTCTCCAGCGCGAGCGTTGCGTGGCCGCCCCCAGGGAGCGATTGCGTGGTACGGTCAGCGCCGTTCATGACGGTGTTCCTGGCGGATCCGGACCTCCTGCGCCGCTTTCGCAAAGGCGAGCGTGAGGCCCTGGCGCGCGTCTACGATCACTACGTGGGCGCGATCGAATCTTTGCTTCGCCGTTGCATCGCGGCAAGCGCTGCCCGCTCCGGGGATCGCAGCCTCGCCTCCCGATCCGACCTCGCGGATCTGGTTCAGGACGTCTTCATCAAGGCGTTCGCCCAGCCGGCGCGGAGCTCGTACGACGGCGTGCGGGAATACCGGCCGTTTCTCTTCGCTCTCTGCCGCAACGTGCTCGTCGACTACCTGCGCAGGCGCGGCAAAGAAGTGCACATGGACATGGCGGCGATCGAACTGCTCGGCGACCGCGACCCGCCCGGCCCGGACGACGAGTTGCCCTGGGCAGACGGGGAGACCATCCTGCTCGTCGAGGGTTACCTGCGTGGCCTGACCGAGCGCGAGCATGCGGTGTACGTTCAGCGTTACGTCCACTGCCGCCCACAAATCGAGGCGGCCGCGGCCCTCGGCCTGTCGAGGCAACAGCTTCGGACGGCGGAGGCCCACCTTCGCCGCGGGCTTGCTCGTGAGCTCGCGCGCGCGAACCTCGGCCCTCCCGAGCCGAGACCGGCCGTCTTCTCGCCGTCGCCGACGCGCGAGACCGACCGTCCGCCGGCGGCCGCGCAGCCCGAGCGCATTCGATGAACGACGACGAGCTCGACTCGATGCTCGCCAAGGGTGCCCTCTCGGGCCCGGAACGGGATCGGGTGTTCGAACAGGTGTGGCAACGGGTGCGACCGGCCGCGTCCCACGCACGCGGCCGTCTCGTCGCGGGCGGCCTCTTGTTGTTGGTCGCCGCGGCGGGGGCCGTCTTGACCGTGACCGCCCGAACGCGCTCGAACGAGGCATTCTTGGCGCGCGGAAGATCGGCGGCCGATGCTCCGGTGGACGTGGTGTGCACCGGCGGCACTCTTCGCGCTTGCCCTCACGGGTCACGCCTCCTCTTTCGCAGCGACAGGGCTGGCTTCTTGGCTGCCTACGCGCAGCCGTTGAATGGGGGCGAGCGCATTTGGTATTTCAGCGCCGGCGGAGAAGTGCCATTCGTGGGGTCGCCCGCGGTCTCGGATCGGCCGGCCGAACGTGCGGTGGTGATCGGGCCGGAGCACACGGCCGGCGCGTACGACCTCCACGTGCTCATCGGGTCGCGTCCCCTGTCGATCGCCGAAGCGCTCGATCCACGTGCAAGCTCGGTGGTCGCGTCGGAGGTCGTTCGCCTGGACGTAACACCGTGAGGGCCGCGTTGACGATTGGCGCGCTCCTGGCCGCGCTGAGTGCCGTCGCCCCGGCCCGCGCGGCGCAACCTGCGCGCACCTACGTCATTGCGCTCGGTTACAACGGCGCGCCTGCCGGGCCCGACGCAGGGCTGCAGCCGTTGCGCTTCGCCGACGACGACGCGCTCGCGTTCTTCGAGTTCATCGCGCCTTCCGCTGCGCGCTCCCATCTGCTGACCGCATTCGATGCGGATACGCAGCGGCGACTCGGAGACCGAGCACCGCCGGCCAAGCCCCCGAGCGTCGCCGAGTTGCTCGCGGCCGTGGCCGACGTGCGCCAGGCGATCGACGAGGATGCGCGCACCGGTTTGGCGAGCACCGTCTACGTTTACTACAGCGGTCACGGCACCCAATCGGAGGGCGGCGAGGCGGCACTCACGCTAATCGACGGCCTCATGACGCGCCGGATGCTCTACGACGAAGTCCTTGGGGCCTTACCCGCCGCCCACGTGCACCTGTTCGTCGACTCCTGCCACGCGGAGGCGGTCGTTCGCCCGAGGGACGCGCAGGCGGAGGTCGTCCCACTGAGCCGCGACGACCTGGCCCACTATGAGGCGACCACGCTGTCGCGTCTCCCTTACGTCGGCGTCGTACTCGCGTCGACACGCAACGCGCAGGCGCACGAATGGGAGGTGTACCAGGGAGGAATCTTCACGCACGAGCTCCTTTCCGGGCTTCGCGGCGCCGCGGACGTCAACGGCGACCGCCGGATCGAATACAGCGAGCTTGCGGCCTTTCTGTCCGCTGCCAACCGCGAAGTGCGTGACCCACGCGCTCACCTCGATGCCGTGACGCACCCACCCAGCCAGGATTTGCGGGCGGCCATCGTGGACCTCACCTCGTGGCCTGCCTCGAGCGTGATCGAGACGTCGGGCGCTCCGATCGACGCCTTCTCGGTGGAAGACGAGCGCGGCGACCGCATCGCCGACGTGCGTACCGAGGGCCGGCATCCGGTTCGGATCGTCGTGCCTGCCGGGCATACGCTGTATGTGCGTTGCGACCGTGGCGAGGCGACCGTGCGCCCTGCGGTCGGCGAGCGTATCGCTCTCGAAGCGCTCGCGTTTCGCACGCCGTCGATGAACCCTCGCGGCGCCGTCGAAGCCGCTCTCCATCGGGGCCTCTTCGCGGTGGCGTACGGCCCCGCCTACTATCGCGGCTTCGTCGATCGCGCGGGCGACTTGGTCTCGGTGCCGCTGCCCATCGAGGGCCTCCACCGGTATGGAGGGGCGGCGGAGGCGCGGCGCGCGGGGAACGGCGCGAGTACGGTGCTCGGCTGGAGCAGCATCGGCGCGGCGAGCGCCATGGCCGTGGGAGCTGCGGTGTTTGGCGAGATGGCGCTGCAGAATCGGCCAGATGTCGGTGGCGTCCCGCCCGCCGGTGTGGCGTCCGCCACAGCGGACCGCTTTGCGCGAGACGCCACGGCGGCTTCGCTCTTCGCCGGCGCGGCTGTGACCGCAGCGGTCGCCGGCGTGTACTTTCTCGTCCGGTCCGGTCACCACGGGCGGCCCGCCAGCTATGCGGCCTTGAACGCTGCGGCCATGGGGTTCGATTTCTGATCGTCGGTGCCAAGGCTCGCCGACCGGGGCCGCGGCCGGCCGTTCACCGTCAACGTTCGTCTGCCTTGCGCCGGCGGTGCGTGGCGACGAGCCCCAGGGGGACGAGGCCGAGAGCCAGACCCCCGAGACTGCCCGAGACCAGAGACGACAGGACGGGAGCGTGCTCGCGCTCCAGGTTCGCGATTCGCGCGTCCTGCCGCTCGATGATCTTTTGTTGTTCCTGAACCGAGTTGATGAGCACGTAGATGAAATCACTGGGATCCACGCCCTTGATCTCGGTTTCCTGCGCGTCCCCCGCGTGAAGCTTCGCCCTGGTCGGCACGACCATCGCCGGCAAGACCTTCTCGAGCTCCTGGGCGATTACGCCGACGTGTTCTTTGCCGTCGTCCGCGGTGCCCCCGAGCCCGTTGTACTTGAAGCTCACGGGTCGCACGCGCTTCAGCTGCGCGAGGCCTTGTTCGAAGCTTTTCACGTCTTTCTTGACGCGCTCGTCCGAGAACGTGGACCACATCGAACTGCCGGTCTTCCATGCTTCCCCTGGATTGGCCGAGTGGGATCCGCCGATGACCAGGCCCCCCGTCAGCTCCATGCTGCCGAGCCCGTAGTAAGCGAGACCGGCGGAGCTTCCCGCGATCGCCTGAACGGCAGCCGCTCCAAAGTCGGTGCGATTATTTTGGCCGAGTAGGCCATTGCCGGTTTGGGAATCCCCGTAGACTCCGGGTCCGGTCGTATTCGTTCCCTTGACTCCGTAGCCGGGACCGCCGGTGGCACCATAGACACCGCTGTTGGCGCCATTGAGGGCCTGTCCGAAGACGGCCGGGTGGTCTACAGAGCTGGTGTACGCGTACACTCCCCAACTGCTTCCGCTGGATGCCGCGACCCCGGCATTGCTGGTGGAGTCTCCCGAAACGCCAGCCCCTTGACCGCTGTGTCCCGCGACACCCGTCGCACCGCTGTCGGACCAGCCCTGGATCGCGGTCCCACTCAAGACCGTGGGAAATTCGTTTACGACCGTGAAAAGAGCCCCGGACTGGTTGCCGCTGCCGGCATATGGAAAGGTCCAAGTCGCGTTGTTGGCGCGAGCCGCGGCCGAGGCAGAAACGGCGGTTAGAACGATGGCAATAGGGATGACGGCGGGCTTGGTCATGAGGTTCTCCTGAATTCATGGTTCGAACGCAGCATGCGGGTAACGTGTTTGGTATGTGGGCGACCGAAGACACCCGAAAGGGGACGGTGGCGACAGACGTGGCTCGAGCGCCTTTCGGTGGTGCCCAGCGGTCTCTCGGATGTACGGACGTCCGCCGGCTCGGGTTGATATTTCCCAGCGGTCGACGTAACCGTGGCGCGTCTGCATGGGCCCTTCCATCTGCCACTCTTGGTGCGGCGTCCGAGCCGGCGCAGCGCTGTCCTTTCTCCGAACGATGGCGCTCTTGGTCGCCGTCGCGCCGGCGGCTGCCCGGGCCGACGACCAGGTCGAGGCAAGTGAGACGCCAGGCGGAGATCCGCGTCGACCACTCCCGGCCGGCATTTGGATCGCTGCCGCCGCTACCGCCGGACTGGCCACGACGACGACCATCGTCGGCCTTACGGCGCTCGATCTGCGGACGAGCTTCGACCGGGCCAACCGCGATCCGCGGCAAAGCGCCGCCGAGAGAGCGAGGCTGCGTGACACCGCGCTCGAGACGGAGCACGTCGCGACCATCGCGGCCGTCACGACCATCGTGGCCGCTGCGGCCATCCTGGTGATCTATTTGACCCGGCCCGAACGGCGTGACCTTCCGGCCCCGGGTACGGAGCTTGCGCGGCTTGGCCAGGCGCCGGTGCTCTCCGCAAGCTTCTAGCGACGACCGACCTGCCCTTCCCGTCTAACGGGAGCAATCCCCGGGTTCCCCGGTGACTCTTGACACGTTCGCGATGCGATGGGAGTACGCGCTCCCATGGGGCGCCGCACTGGAGCCTTTTCGCTGATTGGGGCTTGCGTGGCGTGCGGCTCGGCGACGCCGCAGCGATCGGCCGTCCAGCCGCTCGACCCCCAGCAACCGCACTACGGCAAGTCGTACGCCGAGTGGGCGGGGACGTGGGCCGAGTGGGTGTACGAGTGGCCCGAGACGCCGTCTTGCCCCGATCCCGTTGCCGACGAGAGCGGTGCGCTGTGCGCCTTCGCGCAGGATCCCGGAAGCCCCGTGTTCTTCCTGACGGGAAACTGGGGCGGCGTCACCCGTCGGACCCAGTGCGTCGCGCCCGCCGGCAAGGCGCTTTTCCTGCCCATCATCGTCGCATTGTTCGACAACGGAGGGGTTCCGGGCGCGAATCAAAAGACCGACGCGCAGCTCATGGGCAACGCGAGCGGATGGTTCCCGTCGGTGAGCGAGGTTCACTTCACGATCGATGGGGTCGCGCTCTCGCCCCTGGCCCCCTACGCCGTCATCGCGGCTCCTTACCAGTACGCGCTGCCCCCCGAGCCGAATATCTTCACGTGCCAGGGATCGCCGGGCGTAACGGGGAGCTACAGCGGTTACGCGAGCGGGTACTTCGTGCTCTTGCCCCCGCTCGCCCCGGGCACGCACACGATCGCGTTTACCGCGAAGCAGAGCATGGTCAACCCGCCGGCCTTCACGCTCGACGTCGTCTACGACCCCCTCACGGTTCGCTAGCCGCCGTCATCTTCGAGCTACGGGAGGCCTGCGGTCTGGCGCTCTGCCGGGGTCAGGTCGTAGCAACACCGAAAGCCAAGATCCGGCCGGCGAGTGGATTTCGGAAACCCGGGACCGCGGGGAACACAACCGATCGTCGCCAATGAGTCATCGTAGCCACCTCCGGCGGCGGTGCAGGGAGAGTCGGCAGTGGCGACATCGATGGCGTTACATACTCCTAGCCATTCCTGGACGTTTCCGAGGAGATCGAAGATGCCGTCTTGGTCGACGCATGCGGGAAGATTTTGTACGGGCTCCGGCCCGCACGAGAACCCCAGGTTTCCGCATCCGCGCCGGGTCTGGTCCAGGTTGCACCGCGTCGGGTCCATCTCGTCGCCCCATGGCCACACCGTCGTCCCCCCGTTGGAGCAGGCGGATGGCCATTCGTCTCGCCGGTTCTCGGGCTGCTGCGACCCGCCGACCGCCCCCCGGTAGCAGAGGTGGCCGCCTCGGGCGGCTCGGCAGAAGGCTTCGGCGTCGCACCAGTCGACACAACGGATCGGCTTGTCGACCGCGAAGGGCTCGACCTGGCTTGGCGGGATCGCCGCCGCGCACTCGTCCGCAACCATGACGGATGGATTCGACGGCCCACTGGGCTTCCACGCCGCACACCACGAGTGCCAATCGGTGAAGGCGGCGTTGCCGCTCGCCCACGCCTGGTACGCGGCGACAGTCACCTCTGTCTTGTCCATGTAGATGCACTCGGACGACCCGGCCAGCCTCACGAGCGCGACCCGCCACGAGGCGCCGCCCGTCTCCGCGCTCGCAGTCGACACTTTCGACGGGTCGAGCAAGTCGCAGCCCATCGGCGGCTCCGACGCGTCTCCGGTGTTGACCGCGTCGATCGGGGCGACGATTTCGCACGCACCAAGAACCGTACCCAGTCCGAAGACGCTGAAGGCATGCCCGACACCTCCGCGCGCGCCCATCGGTTCGAATCGTACGGATAGCGCGCCGAATGGCAAACGACTAGCCGCTCACCGCGCGGGGTCGTCGTCCGGACGCATGGAAAAAGGCAACCAGTCCGAGCCGTCCCTCCGTAGTAGGTCCTACACGAGACCAGTGGCGCGCCCGCACGGTCGGCTTGAACGGCCGCGTGGACTCATTGCCTGCTCCCGCGCCGCTTCGCGACTTTCTCCCAAGCCGAACTCCCATAAGGAAGGCGCCGATGAACACGCGCAAAGCCCGCATTCTAACCGTCCGACTCCTTGCGGCCACCCTGCTGACAGCGGGCAGCTTGGCCGGCTCCAACCCCGCCGCAGCCAGTCAAGGGACGGTCTTCGTGACCAACCCCATGCCGCCGGACATTGACAATATCAACAACAATTTTTGCTCGCTGCGTTCGGCGATCATATACGAAAACTCGGGTAATACGTATTATGACGGCTGCCAAGAGCTTCCGAATTCGAGCGGAACCAAGACCATCGTCCTCCCCCCGGGAACGTATACGCTAAAGGATGTCCTGCCGACGATATATAGCGATGAATTTAAGTACCTGACGATCAGTGGATCCGGCTATGCGCGGACGTTCATCGACGGCGCGGGGGCCGCGAGCTACGGACCCGTCACGCTCGGCTTCGGCTACGTGATGCTCGCCAATCTGTCCTTTCAGAACTTCCAACCGGGCGCGCTCCACGTCGACTCGGGAACGATTGCCAATGTCGATTACGTGCAGTTCATAAACAACGGCGTCACCCTCGCTTCGACGGGGGCGGCAATCACCAATGAAGGGAGCATGGGCCTCTTCCGCGTGGACATTACGGCCCAGCAGTCCGCGTTCCAGGGCCACATTTTCAACACGGGGTCCCTGGCCGCCGACGGTCTTTCGATTCACCGTGCGGTCGGGCACCAGGGGATTGTAAACAATTACGGAGGCTACATGACGCTGGTCAATACGACGCTCGGCGCCAACAGCACCGGAGCGGCGGGCAGCGTCCTCAACGCCGACTACAACGGCAATACAGGCAACGTCAACATCTACAACAGCACGATCGCCTACAACACGACCAACGCGGTCGGGGTGGGCGATGCGATCATGAACATCAGCTCCAGTGGCTCCGTCACGGTCACCGACTCGTTGATCTACGGTAACGGGAACGAATCTCCGACCTGTTCGGGCGCAAACATCGTCTCCTATGGCCACAACGTGTTCGACAAGCATTCGGTATGCACCGCGATGGTGGCCGGCGACTCGGCGGCAGTGGATCCCGGGGTCGACAAGGGAACCAATCAGGCGCCGAACTTTCATGGGGGCGTCGGGCCCGTCTATCTGCCCAACTCGACATCGAGCGCGCTCCTCGGCCATGCCGACGGGGCTGGGACGAGCTACGACGGCCGAGGCGCGTTCCGGGATCTCACCCATGCAGCCGTCGGCGCCGTCCAGCCATCCAGCGCCGCCCTCGTGGTCCACAGCTCGTCCAGCCTGACCAGCGGCGACAAAGCCGTCAAAGCGGCGATGGACGTCGTGTTCGGAGCACCGTTCTACAGTGTCCAGTCGGACACCTGGGCGGGAACCGTCGCGAACAACGGTGCCATCGTCATTGCCGGAAGCACCAATTCCACGAACGTGGGCGCCCACTTCACGAACAGTGCATCGGACGTCGTCGTTCTGAATCCGTCCGCGTACCGCTCGATGAACATGGCCAACAGCACGGGAACGGCCAACACGAACACATTGACGAACCAACACTGGTTCTCCAACATCCTCACGGGCGCCCCGAGCTCTCCCGAAACCGGCTCGACCGGCTTCGTCGACGGAACAGTGGATCCCGCGTTCCCCTACCCGAACAACGAGCCCGTTCTCACCAATTCGAATGTGCTGTTCGGATGGGGGACGCCGTTCGTGTTGAACGATACCAACGACTTGAGGATCCCCGCGACAACGAACAAGGACGGCCTTTTTGGCTACCTGACCCAGGCCCAGATGTTCAACAACTTCCATGCTCCCGCGTGGCGTTGGGGCGTGTTCGCCGACGACGCCGCCGCCGCGGCGCTGAGCCCGGCGGGCACGCGCCTTCTGCAAGAGGTTCTCGTCGCGGCGACCAATCCCGGGCACTGACGCTGGGCACGTCTGTGCTGGGCTTCGACGCCGGGGGGGGCGGAGCTCTCGGACCTGCGTCGGGGCTGCGACGGGCAGCCCCGGCGACTACACGGCCGTCCGTTACTTGTAGAACTGCACCATCGCGACGCCGACATCGAACGCCGGCGCGGGGTGTGCGGTGATCTGGAAGTGCAGATTGTAGACCTTGTTGCTGTCGATCGGCGTCTTCGTGCCGTTCTTGGACCAGTTCGCGGTCTTGAACAGCGGGTCGCTCCACGCGACTTTGAACTGCGTCCACGTGGAGGTGAAGGTCACCCCCTTGATGAAGTTGTCCGAGCAGCTGTTCGTCATCCCTCCGGCGTAGTTGCACGCGGTGCATTGGCCGCCCCACGGGCTCGTCCGGTCGTCGTCCATCTGGACAGCCACGGCCTGGGGCTTGCCGGTGAACGAGATGCCCCAGAACGTGATCCCCGACCACATGCTCGCGTCGAAGGGCTGCACGATGCCGACGGTGCCCGAGTCGATGTCGGTGACGTTGAAAATCTGGCTCGCATCCGTGAGCGCCTGCAAGTCCGCGCACGAGTTGAACGGCACCGGGCCGCCGTCCGGCGGAGTCGAAAGGAAGTCCATGCCGAAGCCGGCACCCCACGTGGTCTCTCCGCCGCCGGTGGCCTCGCGGAAGCTCCAGTTGCAGCCGCTGATGATGCCGGCGTCGGTGATGGGGAACGACTGTCCTTCGACCGGCGTAATGCTTCCCGGGGGTCCGCCGCCGTCGCCGCCGCCGCTGAGAAGGATCGGCGGCTCGGAGTTGGGCACTGTTCGATCCGAGTAGGTGTACCAATACCCGCCCGTGGCGTTTTCGGTGCCGTGCGCACCCGACATGTCGTCGATGATGGTCGCCGGATCCGGCGTGCAGTTGGTGGCCCCTCCGCTGCTGGATCCACTGCCGCTGCTGGAGCCTCCGCTGCTGCTGCTGCTACCGCCGCCGCCTGTGCCGGCGTCCGTGGTCGCGCTCGTGCTCGAGCCCAAACAGCCCCCTGCTTGCGATGCCAGACCGGCCAGCGTGACACAGGACAAACCGAAGAGAACACTCTTCTTCTTCACGAGCTCACCTCACTCTTGATCGTTATAGGAGAAGACCGACCCGACCCAGGCAGGTCGAGCGCCAGTCGCTCGTACCCCGTGCAGGCGGGCCAGAACACTAGTACACTTTTATGGTCTACGACGGCTCATCGACTTCCGAGGGCGTGAGGCGCGCGGTCGTCCTGGGGCGTCCTTTCCTGAGCCGGCCCGCCGTCGGCTCGCCACTGCACGAAGCCCCTCGGCGGGTTCTCTTTTGCTGCCCCAGTGCCTGGAGTAATTCTGATGCATTCCCGTGTGCTTAGGTCGATCTTGGCCGCCTCGTTGTCATGGCTCTTGTCCGCGTGTGCCTCCAACCCGGCCGTGGGCCCCGGAGACGGCAACGGCACCGCGCCACCGGGCACCGGCACGGGTGCCGCGCACGATGCTGGCAACAACACCGGTGGCCACGACGCTGGCGGAGGTACCGGCTCGCCACCCGCCCACGAAGCGGGACCCGCCCAAGGCGGCGCGACGACGGGCGCGCCCTACCACGTGCAGGGAGCCCAGATCCTCGACCGGAACAACCAGCCGCATCTCTTCCGCGGGCTCGACCGGCCGTCGCTCGAGTGGTCGTGCAGCGGCGACATTGTCGAGACCGACTACATCACGATGGCCCAGATGTGGAAGGCGAACGTCGTTCGCCTCCCGCTCAATCAAGACTGCTGGCTTCAAGACGCGAGCAACCCGTCGGCCGACTCCTCCTACCAAGCCCTGGTCGACGAGCAGGTGCAGTGGGCGAAGACGTACAACATGGACATCATCCTCGATCTTCACTGGTCGGATCGGGGTGACTACAGCGTGGGCCAGACCTGTCTCACTGCCAACGGCAATTGCCAGCAGGACATGGCGGACGCGCACTCGGTCACGTTCTGGGACCAGGTGGCCGCCAAGTACAAGAACGAGCCCCAGGTCCTCTTCGAGCTCTACAACGAGCCCAAGATCGGTGGGTACTCTCCGCAGCCGGCGAACTGGGACACATGGCTCAACGGCGGCCAGTCGAGCGGCTTCACCGTCCACGGCATGCAGGAGCTCTACACCCACGTCCGAAACGCCGGGGCGAACAACCTCGTGATCGTCGGCGGCCTCTCATGGTCCTTCGACCTATCGGGTCTCAGCTCGCACGCGCTCAACGGAACGAACATCGTCTACAACACGCACGTGTACGACATGAACCCCGCGAACGAGTGGTTCTCGAAGTTCGGCACGTTTGCGGGGACGTACCCCATCATCGCGACCGAGTTCGGCGATCACTCCGGGTCGTGCTCCACGGGCGTGGTCACGAATTTCACCAGCTACGCCAACGGCAACGCCGTGGGCGGCAGCAGCGCCCCGGCGAACAAGCTCTCGTGGACCGCCTGGGCGTTCTATGCCCCGCAGAGCAGTCCTTGTACGTTCCCGGCGCTCATCGGGGGCGACGGGACCCCGACCGCCGCGGGCCTCGTCGTCCAGAAGGCATTGACGAACGGTCCGTGACACCCCCCTCGCTACAGCTGCAAGACCGTTCGGAGCACGTCGTCCAGGCTCGCCATCGATCGTTCCGACAGGCGGCCTGACGGCGCTTCTTCGAACTTTTCGAGCCGTGCGCTCGTGACCAGATGGGCGAGCACCACTTGCGGGCGGCTCGTGCCGACCTCACGCGCCGGCACCCGCACGCTCAGTGGATTGTCTTTGTACATGGGCGCGTCGTCGTCGAGCGGCGCGACGATCACCGTCTCGATGCCCACGAGCCGGTCGGACTGGATGACGACGAAGTGCTCGCGGCGACCTTCGGCTCCGAAGCCCAACCGTCGCCGTGCCACCAAGACATCGGCGCGGGTCGCGCTACCCATGGAGGCGTTCGAGCGCCGAGGCGATCTCGCGCTCGCGCTCGCACAGCTCCGGCGTGCGCGAGGCCGCGAGCCGGCGGCGAAACGACTCGCGCTCGGCCCGCTCGATCGCCTCGACGAGGAGACTCCGCGCGTAGACGGCCTCGGGCGTTTTCGCAGCCTTGGCCAGGCTCCGGAGTCGCTCGCGCGTTTCTGGGGCAAGGTTGAGGTTGACGCGTGCGAGCGCGGCGGACATGTCCAAATCTTGCGATGCTTGGTCGAGGATGTCAATCGAGGTCCTCGAAAGAGGACCCCAGCTCCGGTGCGACCTTCCGCCTCCGCCCGTCCGGCGTGGCCTCTGCGGCAATGGCGTTTCGCTCGCCACGCTCTGTGGAAGGCTCGGTTCTCCGCGGCCGGCTCGGCTCTCAGCAGAACGCCCGGTCGCCCCCGGCCGATGCGCGCACCTTGAGGCTCCGCACGTACTCGACGAGCGTCGGCTCTCGCTCGGCCATCGCGAACACTCGGACGGACGCGCGCGACAAGTGGCGCTTCGCCGTGGCCAGCGAGATATCCATTGCGGCGGCGACGTCGACGAGCTCCAGCTTCTCGACGTAGCGCAGGACGAACACCCGGCGGGTGCGCGGCGCCAGCTTGGCGAGAATATCCTCGAATCGAGACAGCGCCTGCCGTCCCGAGCCGTCGTCGGCGCCCGGCTGGGGCAGGTCGGGCAGCTCGCCGGTGGCCGTCAGCCGCAGACGCCACCGGCGGCGCCTGCGCAGCTCGGTACAGGCGACGCGCAGCGTGATGCCGATGAGAAAGCTGCGCAGTGCGCTCGGCTGTCGAAGGCGCGGCAACTGCTCGAAAAGGCGCGAGAACACCTCCTGCACGTGATCGTCCAGGTCGTGCGCGCCGACCCACCGCAGGAGCTTCGAGCGAACCTGGACGCCGTAACGCCGCCAAATGGCCATCGCCGCACGCGGGTCCCCCTCGCAGGCGGCCAGCGCGAGCTGCTCGTCGGGCGTTTCGTGGTTGATGACGAGGCGCGCCCGCGACGGCGGTGCCTCGCGGGATCGGGCGGCACGGGAGGCGACCGCGCCCAACAGTGTGAACGGAACCGCGTCGGATCGCGGCGCCGCGAACGTGGCGCGGGGCCCCGGGGAGGGGTTGGGGGAAGCAAGCAGCGCGAGGGGCGTCGTGGCGCAGGCCGACATGTGGCGAATACTATGAGGCGAGCCTGCCGGAGACGAGCAGGAAACGATGGCGAGCCCACACGGAGACGCCGCGCGGCGCGAATCATCGCGCACCGCGTCAGGCCGGGGGTGCGTCGCCCGGGGCCTGCCCGTACCAGGTACAGCGTCGTGTTAGTGGCTGGTGGGGGCGCCGACAGCTCAAAATAGCGCGCTTCGAGTATGCCATCGGGACTTGACGTAGCTTTCTAGCCGAGCCGAAAGCCGAGCTGCCGGCGGCCCGTTGGCCGTTTACTTTGGGTGTTCCGATCGCATAAAACGCCCGACCATGAGCGCACAGACGCGCGTCGTCCCTCCGTCGACGTGGGTACCGACCTTGTATTTTGCCATGGGCATGCCGTTTGCCATGGCCAACTGGGTCGTGGCGACGATGTTCAAGAACCTCGGCTACTCCGATACGCAAATCATGGCGTCGACGGGGAGCATCGTCATCGTCTGGTCGCTCAAGCCGTTCTGGGCCGAATTCCTCGACATGTCGTGGACCAAAAAGACCTGGGTCCTCGGCATGGAGTTCTTCCTCTGCGCGATGTTCGCGGTGGTCGGGCTCGCTCTGCGCCTGCCCAATTACTTCGCGGTCGTCACGGCACTATTGTGGCTGATCGCGATTGCGTCGGCGACGCAAGACATCTGCGCCGACGGGATCTACATCACCGAGCTCGACAAGCAGCAGCAGGCCGAGTGGATTGGTCTTCAGGGTGTTTTCTGGAACGCGGCGCGCGTCTTCTGCACCGCGGCCGTCGTATGGTTCGCGGGCTGGCTGCAGAGCAGCGCGGGCCTCGACGGACGAACGGCCTGGACCTATTCGCTCGGGTCGAGCTCGGTGCTCATGGGCCTCCTCGGCGTGTATCACTCTTTCAGACTTCCGCGAGGCTCGGTTTCTCACCGCCCGAAAGACGCAAAAGAAGTTGCGGTCAAGTTCGCCGACTCGGTCGCCGCGTTCTTCAAAAAAAAGCACCTGTGGGGCATGCTGCTCTTCGTCGGCTTGTACAGGACCGGGGAGGGCTTCCTTCTCGGGGAAGGGCCGCTCTTCATCCAGGCGCCCATCAGCGAGGGAGGCCTCGGCCTCACGCTCGAGCAAAAGGCGCTCGTCGACGGGACGGTGAGCACGATCTTCATCCTCTTCGCGGGCTGGCTCGGAGGGAAATTCGTCGCCAAGTTCGGGCTCCGTCGCACGCTGCTCTTTCTGGCCATATGTCTGAACGTGCCGCACCTTTGCTACGTATTTTTGAGTCAGGTGGCGTCGCCCGACAGGCACCTTTCGATCTATCTCATCATGACGCTCGTCTCGATCGAGAAGTTTGGATATAGCTTCGGCTTCGTCGGCAACATGCTGTACATGATGCAGCAGATCGCTCCCGGCAAATACAAGATGGTGCACTACGCGTTCGCGACGGCGTGGATGAACATCGTCCTTTGGCCGACCCAGATGGTCAGCGGCAAGCTCGCAGACTGGCTCGGGTACAAGAACTTCTTCATCTTCGTTCTCATCGCATCGATCCCGAGCCTCTTCGCCGCGTGGAAAGCCCCGTTTCCCAATCCGTCGGACACCGACGACGACGAGGCGGGAGGCGGAGAAGACAAGCCTCAGGCGGCGGCTGCTGCGGCCTGAGGAGAGGCGAGCGCGGCAGTCGTTCGATTCCGTATGCGATCTCGGTCATCACGGGCTGCGGCACCGAAATGTCCTGCTTGTCTTTCTCGCCGAGCATTGCGACGACTCTGGCGTCCCCGCCCATCAGGGCCGACACGGCGTTGGTATCGAGGACGTACTTCACAGCCTCGGCGGGCCTTTGCGCGTGCGCGCCGACCGGATCGACCGCTCGAGCTCTCGAACAGCTTCGACGTCCTCTGCGTCAACCTCCGCCAGGCGTTCAAAGAAGCCGGGCGACCACCGCGTCTGGTCGGCGATCTCCTTCTGGAGGACGCGCACGATGAACCGATTGCGGCTCATTCCGAGGTGACGGGCGCGCCGATCGACCTCCGTGAGGAGCGGTTGGGGGATGTGGAGACTGGTCGGCGGAGCTTCAAGGCGGCCCCAGGCGTCGTCGCGCGCCTGGACGCTTCGACCCCCTCCCCGACGATCGCCAAGGCACGCGCCCGCGACGGCCGGCAAGCGTTCGGCCGTTCCCACCGAGATAGAGAGTGGGCTACGGTGCCGGCCGTGGGAGGGTCCTGATGAACCTGGGCACAGCATCTCTTGTCATCGTCGCGGTCATGGTGTCGGGCACGGCGTGTTCCAGCGGGGGAGGGGGTCCCGGATCGGGCGGTGGCAGCGGCTCTTCGTCCGGCGGCTCTTCGTCCGGGGCTGCTTCGTCGGGCGGGTCTTCGTCCGGGGCTGCTTCGTCGGGCGGGTCTTCGTCCGGGGCTGCTTCGTCGGGCGGATCGCAGGGCGGATCCTCGTCCGGAGCGTGCGCTCCCGGATCCTCCAAGGCCAGCTGCGTCCTGGGCGGTGACGCGGGGATCCAGGCGTGCACCGAGCTCACGGGCGATTCCACGGGTGCGGCCCAGGCGTCGTGCGGTCCTTTGGAAGTCCACAGCGCGGACCCGTGCCCGACGGCGATGCGCCTGGGCGGCTGCGTACTGGGCTGCGGCACGGCAGGCGAGGCGATTCTCTACTTTTACGGGCCCGGCAATGGCTCCGACCTATCGACGGCCATGCAGGTCATGCAGTCGTGCGCGGATTTGCACGAGCCTTACGTGCCCTGAGCCATCCACCGCGCGCTTCCCCATGCGTGGCCTTCTCGTCATGAATCGTGGCGAGGGCTCTCGCCATCCTTCAACGTTCCGGGCCGCGGGCTCGACCGAGCGACAGGAGGTTTCTCGTGAGTCGATCGACGCGTCGCTGCAGCTCCGGCACCGCGGCAGCGCTCTCGGGGGACTCCTCGGCGAGCGTGTCGAGCGTAGTGCGCGGTTCCCGAGAGTGGAGCTGCATGGCGACGCCGCCGATGAGGGCGTACGGCGTCCCGGTGGCCTCGAGAACGTCGATGACCGCGCGCAGCGGCCGCTCTTTGGTGTCGCCAGGCGGCAGGCCCATCGTCTCCCTCCAAAGGCGGTCCAGGGCGTAGCTGTCGCCGAGCCGCCGCTGAATCTCCCTGGTCGTCGGCGCGCGCATCGTACGGAGTGTCGTTTGGCACGAGCTTGTCTCGCTCGCCCGCTCTTCCGACCCGCCGCCATTGCATCCATACAGATGGCGCTCTCTCGTGGCAGGCATGCGGCGCTCTCGTTGGCCTCGTAACAGACACTGGAGAAAGTCATGCGTGCACTCTTGTCGTCGGTCGGTACGCGCGGGGATGTGCAGCCCATCTTGGCATTGGGCTCGAGGGTACGCGACCTCGGTCACGAGGTCCGGCTGTGCACCCCGCCAAACTTCGTGGAGTGGGCTCGTGGCCATGGGTTCGAAGCGGTTCCGGTTGGTGTGGAGATGCGGTATCCGGCAACCAGGAGCGGCGGCGGTTCGGCAACCTCGCCGACGGCGGAACAGATTCGCCGCATCCGCGAGTCGATGCCGGACTTGATCTCCGATCAGTTCGAGGCGGTCGGCGCCGCTGCCGAGGGGTGCGACGTGATTCTCGGGGCGAACGCACACCAGTATGCGGCGCGCTCCATAGCCGAGCTGCGCGGCATTCCCTATTTCAATGCCATTTATGCACCGGTGGCCATCCCGTCGCCCGATCACGCGCCACCACCCGGCGCGGGCGAGACGTGGGAGCCGGGGGACCCCCCGGCCAACATGCAGCGCTGGGCCGACAATCGCCGAGCGTGGAACAGCCGGGCGCTCGAGCGCGTCAACCACAACCGCACGCGGCGTGGCCTGGCCCCGGTTGATGACGTGCTCTCGCACAACCTCACCGACCATCCTTGGCTAGCGGCGGACGTCACCCTCGCCCCGATCCCAACGACTCCGGGCATGAGAGTCTTCGCGACCGGCGCCTGGATTCTACAGGATTCGACGCCCCTGGCGCGCGACCTCGCGGACTTCCTGGATGCGGGCGAGCCTCCGATCTACTTCGGCTTCGGTAGCATGCCGGCTCCGCAGGGCACGAGCCGCACCCTCATCGATGCGGCGCGGGCAGTCGGTCGTCGGGCGATCGTTGCGGAGGGCTGGGCGGCGCTGGGGGTGATCGACGACGCGCCCGACTGCATCGCGATCGGGGACGTCGACCAGAAAGCCCTCTTTCCGCGCGTGGAGGCTGTCGTCCATCACGGCGGAGCGGGAACCACCGCCGCCGCGGCGCGTGCGGGGGTGCCCCAGGTGGTGGTCCCGATGTTCGGCGACCAGTTCTACTGGGCGAGCCGCGTCCGCGCGTTGGGGATCGGAACGTCCGTAGGAGCACTCACGGCCGAGACGTTGGCGTCCGCACTGCGGCAGGCTCTCGAACCCTCGGTCGCCCCGCGCTCACGGAGCGTCGCGCAGCAGCTGACCTCGGATGGCGCGATGGTCGCCGCTCGGCGGCTCGTCGCCCTCCGCGCGACGGAAGGTCGCGTTTAGGCCGAAGGCCGAGGATTCCCCGCCCCTTTCCACTCCCAACCTATGCCAGACACGGGGGCTTGCGGCAAGCCCCCGGTCATGCCGCACATTCCCCGGCCGCAAGCGAGAAACGCGAGAACGGGAGGACCGAACATGCACCACGGATCCGCGCGCAGTGTGGCCATGACCGAGCACGCAGTGGTGATCGCCGGAGGAGGTCCGACGGGGCTCATGCTGGCGGCCGAGCTGGCCTTGGCGCGCGTCGACGTCGCCATCGTCGAGCGGCGCGCCAGCCAGGACGTCGCCGGCACGCGCGCAGGTGGTCTGCACGCACGCACGATCGAAGTGCTCGATCAGCGTGGAGTCGCGGATCGCTTCCTCTCGCAGGGGAAGATCATGCAGGTCGCGGGCTTCGCGCTGAACCCGCTCGACATCAGCGACTTTCCGACGCGCCACAACTACGGGCTCGCGTTGCCGCAGGAGCGCATCGAGCGCATCCTCGCCGCATGGGTCGACGATCTCGCGGTGCCGATCCATCGCGGACGGGACGTGACGGGCTTTTCCCAGGACGCTACCGGCGTCGACGTCGCGCTGTCCGACGGCCGTTCGCTTCGGGCGAAGTACCTCGTCGGATGCGACGGCGGTCGAAGCCTGGTCCGCAAGACGGCCGGCATCGCTTTCCCGGGGTGGGATCCGTCCGTCAGCTACTTGATCGCCGAGGCCGCGATGGCCGAAGAGCCGGAGCGGGGCGTTCGCCTCGGTGAAAAGGGCGTCAATGCCATTGGCAAGATCGAGGACGGCAGTCGCGTGCGCGTCGTCTTGATCGAACCGCACGTCGTGCCAGGCGACGAGCCGACCCTGGGCGAGCTTCGCGAGGCGCTCATCGCCGTCTACGGGACCGACTACGGGGTTCACGACGTCACGTGGCTCTCGAGGTTCACCGACACGGCCCGGCAGGCGGCGTCCTACCGAGAGAGACGGGTGCTCCTGGCCGGCGACGCGGCGCACGTGCATTCCCCCACGGGCGGACAAGGACTCAACATCGGCGTCCAGGACGCCGTGAACCTGGGATGGAAGCTGGCCCAGGTGGTGAGCGGCACATCGCCGGAGAGCCTGCTCGATACCTACCAAGGCGAGCGGCACCCGATCGGTGCGCGCGTGCTCAAGAACACCCTCGCGCAAACGGCGCTCAACCGCGGCGACGAACGGACGAAGGCCTTGCGCGAGACCGTGTCCGAGCTGCTGTCGATGGACGAGCCTCGCAAGCGATACGCCGCGATGATGTCGGGTCTGGACATTCGCTACGACCTCGGCCCGGGACACCCGCTGCTCGGGCGCCGCATGCCCGATCTCGACCTGGTCACCGAAAGCGGGCCACGACGCGTGTTTACTCTGCTGCACGATGCGCGACCGGTGCTGCTCGACCTCGGTGAGCCCGGCGCCCTCGACATCGCCCCATGGGCGGATCGGGTTCGATGGGTTGGCGCTCGATACGCGGGGGCGTGGGAGCTGCCGGTGATCGGCGTGGTCGCGGCACCCACGGCCGTGTTGATACGGCCCGACGGGCACGTCGCGTGGGTCGGAGACGGCACGGACCAGGGCCTTCGTGCCGCCCTGTCCAGCTGGTTCGGCCCGCCCGGCGCGTCGTAGCTCGCGTGCGTGAAGCAAGAGGGTACGAGACAGGGGGGATGGCCTGCGGTACCGCGTCTACGGCAGGACGGACGCGGCTGCAGCGCATTCGATCGCGGTCATCACGCTCCGGACCGCGACTCAGACGCTCAGGAACGCGGTCATCACGCTCCGGACCGTGATTCGGACGCTCCGGACCGTGGTCATGAAGGTCCGGACCGCGATTCGGACGCTCCGGACCGCGATTCGGACGCTCCGGAACGCGGTCATCACGCTCCGGACCGCGATTCGGACGCTCCGGACCGCGGTCATGAAGCGCCGGACCGTGATTCGTCCGCTCCGGACCGCGGTCATGAAGCGCCGGACCGTGATTCGGACGCTCCGGACCGTGGTCATGAAGCGCCGGACCGTGATTCGGACGCTCCGGACCGTGATCATGAAGCGTCGGACCGCGATTCAGACGCTCCGGACCGCGGCCACGAAGGTCGGGACCGCGATTCGGACGCTCCGGACATTGGTCATGAAGGTCCGGACCGCGATTCAGACGCTCACGAACGCGATCATCAAGCTCACGACCGCGTCCGAGACGCTTTTGAACACGATCATCAAGCTCAGGACCGCGACTCAGAGGCTCAGGAACGCGATCATCAAGCCCAGGACCGCGATTCAGACGCCCAGGAACGCGATCATCAAGCTCTCAATCGCGGCCGAGTCGCTCACGAGCGCGCGGTCGTTGAGCTAGGACCGCGACCGAGACGCTCAGGGCCGCGGTCATCGAGCTCAGGGCCGCGGCTGAGTCGCTCTCGATTGCGGTCGATAACCTTGGAGAGCCCCCCTCTACCCCCCAGTGCCACCCCGGAGCCGACTACGGGCAGTCTCCCCCCTGCACGTCCGGGCCCCAGCTCGAGACCGCGCAGGTCTGCGCGTCGTTGTCGTTGGTCGCGCCGAGCGAATGGTTCGTGCAGTTCTGCTGATCGTCGTACGAGTGATACTCGTAGAAGCTGACGAGGTCGTTCACGATGGCGGTGCCGGGGTTCGCGCCGAGCGCACACGTCTGGGCCTCTGCGAGCGAGTTGGCCGGAGGGTAGGCGTCCACGAGACAACGGCTCGGGAACACCTGCAGGAAGATGTGGAACGTCAACCCGCTCGTCCACGGCGCGCCGCTGCAATCCGGGAGCGCTCCGCCGCCACCACCGCCCCCACCGCCCCCACCGCCACCTGCCGGACGGCAATGGCCGTTGAGGTCCGGATCGAATGCACGCTGGTCGCACGCGAAGCCGGCGTTGCAACTGGCGCCGCCGCAGCAGACTTGCCCGTCGTCGCCGCACGCCTCGCACGTACCCGCGCGGCAGTCGCCGCCGGCCTCGCATGAGGAGCCGACGTCCGCTCCGCAGCAGGCGAGGCCGACGACGCCGCAGTACTTGTGGCACACGCCGCCTTGGCAGGAGAGGCCGCTGTAACCGCAAGCGCCGTCCTTCTCGCACGGCTGGTTCAAGCCGCCGGCTTGGACACACGTCACGTGCAACGGGTCGGGGACGAGGTTGACCGACCGGCACTCCTCGCCCGTATCGCAGATCTGCATGCCCACGTCGACGCCGCACAGGACGCAGGTGCCGTTTTGGTCGTTCATGCCGTCGTCGCACGGTCGCGGGTCGTCGCACGCGGGCTGTCCGCTCCATCGTCCGCACTCGATGCAAGTGCTCGCGTCGGCGGCGAACGGGTCGGCGCATTTGAGACGTGCGCCGCTCGCTGGGTCCGTGCCACCGCAGCGTCCCACACCGTAGCGCGCGTCCTTGGCGCAGCAGGCGGCGCCCTCCGTAGTGCCGCACGCGCGGCACGTGCGAGAGCCCTCCCACCGGCCGTCCACGAGTTGGGCGTCGCACGACGCCGGTTGCGCGCACATTTCGGGGGACGCCGCCGGATCGCCGAGGGGGTCCGGTTCGTAGCTCAAGTTCCTGCCGTTGAACGCCGTACGCGGTCCGTCGCAGCAGACCTGATTGGCGCCGCCGCACGGCTCGCACGTGCTCGTCACGACGTTGCAGCCGACGACTCCACCGAGGCAGTGCGGCGTGGGGACATCGCCGTCCGCCTCGCAGCACGCTTCGCCCGCGCTGTTGCACGGAGCGACGAGCCTTGGGACTGGGCGTGAGGGATCGAAGACGCCGTAGCCGACTGCCGCAGTGGCGGTTCGCGGCGACAGCACGATGGTGCCATTCGACTGCGCCGTGACGACGCTATGGGTGAACATCCCGTCTTGGGGCGATGGCCCCGACGAGTCCGGGCCGGAACTGGAGCACGCCGCGAGCAGCGCGCAAAAGGACAATGTCAACGAACGGAACATGGCGGCCTCCTTCAAAGTGAAAATGCGGCGCGGCTTGCCGGGCGCACCAGAGCCTCGGGTTGAACCGACGACGAACCTCGGTATCTGAGCCACATGGAGAATGCAGCGCACGATGCGGTCACATCGTGGAAGCCTGCGTTTGCAGGAGTGTTGGAAATTCGATTCCGAGCCAGTGCCGCAATGCAGATGAATCGCGGAGCGACCGCGGTACGAGGCAGTGCCGCGAGGAGTCGGGTTGTGATTGCACATGGAAGCCAAAAGCAACGTGGATGCCACTCAGCGGGCAGCCGGCTTTCCGCCTCGCTGCGGGCGTCGACCCCGCGCTCCATCGACCCTCTACCGCCGAATGGCCGGATTGTGGCCGGCCATTGGCCAGCGCACGAAGGGTACTGGTGTATCGTTCACTCTCTGCCCCTGGGAGCCGTCAATCTCTCTGACCCTGGCGGCCCCGGCGCCCTGGCCGCACACGCCTGCGAGGCAGATCGAGGCAGCCTATGGAAGAGGATGAGCTGCCAGGGACGCCGGGAGCGCCAGGGGTAGGATATATGGTAGGATAGTTCCTATGAGCGAAACCAAGCTCAAGGTCAGCCTCACACTCTCCGCTGACCTCGTCGCCCTCGTCGACCGGGACGCAAAACGGCTGAACGACACACGAAGCGGAGTGGTCGAGCAGTGGCTCCGGCGTGCTGCCCGCACCGCCGTCGAGAAGGAGATCGAAGCCGCTACGGCCGCCTACTATCGTTCTCTGCGCGGCGACGAGCTTGCCGAAGACGAGGCGCTCGCGCGTGCGCTCTCGGCCGCGACGCGGCGCGTGTCCTACGACGAAGCTCCCGGAGCTCGCCGAGTGCGAAGGCGGCTGTGAGCCCACCAGCGAAGGCCGGCGGTCTACGCCGCGGGCACCTGTACCTTGCCAGTCTCGACAGGCTTCGACCCGTCCTGGTCCTATCGCCTGACGTCCGAAATAACCTGGCCTCACATGTCATCGTGATCCCGTGCTCCACTCGGCTCTCGGAGGCTCCGACGCATGTTCGGCTGCGTCGCGGAGAGGGGGGCCTCTCGGAGGCGTCCGTGCTCAAGTGCGAGCAGATTACGACCCTGTACAAAGGGGACCTCAGAATGCAATCACTTGGCGCCGCCCTCCAGCCGAAAAGGCTGCTCGAAGTCGAACGGGCTGTCCTGCGCGCAATTGGCGTCCCAGTGCCCCTCGAGTGACATGCTCATGAGCCCGCGGTGACTCGAACACGCTTGCAGATCCGACGACTCGAATGCGGAGACGAGGACCTCGCGCGAGACACCTTCGCCATGATGACGAGCGTCTTTGACGAGGGAGCGGCCGATCTCGGTGCCGCCTACCTCGCCACGTTGCTCGCGCGCCCCGACTTCTGGGCGATGGCCGCGCTCGACGGGGAGGAGGTCGTGGGCGGCCTCACGGCGCACGCGCTGCCGATGACCCGCTCGCCCGAGGCCGAGCTCTTCATCTACGATCTCGCCGTGCGCGCCGATCGGCAGCGGCGAGGAATTGGCCGCGCGCTCGTCCTTGCGACCCTCGACCGCGCCAAGGCGGAAGGACTTCGTGCGGCGTTCGTTCCGGCTGACGACGAGGACGCGCACGCCATCGCGTTCTACCGCGCGATCGGAGGCCGTGCCTCGCCGGTCACGTTCTTCACCTTCGGCGACGAGTAGGTCGTCGCGCGTGCCGGCTTCGTCGAAGGGGTCTACGAGCAGGCGCTCTGCGCCCCTGGCGGTTCTCTCCCCGAGCCAGTCAGTGGCATCCCCCGTCGACGCAGGTTGCCGCCGCTCCACTGTCGTGCGCCGGGCACTTCTTGCTGCACCCGCCGCAGTTGTGGATGTCGTTCGTGAGGTTCGCGCAGCCTGTGGGGATGACGGCCGGGCAGGCCGTTAACCCGGCGTTGCAGGTCAGGCCGCACACGCTCGCGACGCAGGTCGGTGTGCCGCCGGCGTCTGGAACGTGACACGCCGTGTTGCAACCGCCGCAGTTGGTCGGGTCGGTCGTGAAGTCGACGCAGGCTGCCGCGTCGGTGTTCGCGTTGCACAGGGTGTACCCCGGCGCGCACGTTCCGCAGCCCGCGTCAGTGCACGCGGCAGACGTGCCGTTCTGCGGTATCGCACAAACCGTGCACGACGTCGGTCCGCATGAGTAGGTCGACAGGTTGCTTGAGCAAATCCCGTTGCACATGTGGAAGCCCGCGGCGCATACGCAGGTGGATGCCACGCAGGTCTGATTGTCCCCCGTGCACGCCGTGCAGCCGCCGCAGTGCGCGGGGTCGCTGGTCGTATCCAAACACCGGCCGCCACATAGCGTCTTGCCGCCCAGGCACGGGGACGTGCCGGCATCCGCTGCGTCTCGCGCGTCAACTTCCTCCTCGGGCGCGGGGGAATCGAGGACGTCGACCGTCGCTTCGGGGACGTTGTCGGGAGGGGGACCCGCCTCTTCCATAGTCGCATCGTCGCCTTCGACGTTCATGCCGGGGACATCGGTCGAAGCGTCGCTCCCTTCGTCGAAGGTTTTGAAACCCCAGATGTCTGCGCACGCCCCGGCGGCCAATGCGAGCGCTCCGAGGAGGGCGAGTCGGGTAGATCTAACGTTCATTCCGGAATCCGCTGCGCGAGACAGCTATCACATGCACACGCCGCCAGTGCAAGTGCCCGCACCGCTGTTGCACATGGTGCCGTCCGGCAGAGTCGGGTTTGAGCAACCACTAGCTGGGTCGCACGTGCCGGCCGAGTGGCAGTCGTCCATGGCTGTACACGTCACGGGAGTGCCGGGTGTGCAGGCACCGGACTGGCATGTATCGTTCATCGTGCAGGCGTTGCCGTCGCTGCACGAGGTACCGTTCGTGGCGTTCGGAGTCGAGCACATGCCGGTGGTTGGGTCGCACGTGCCGGCCGCATGGCAAGTAGCGGGAGGGGGGCAGGTCACCGCAGTGCCGGGTGTGCAGGCGCCGGCCTGACAGGTATCGTTAGCCGTGCAGGCGTTGCCGTCGCTGCACGAGGTACCGTTCATGGCGTTCGGAGTCGAACACGTACCAGTGCTCGGGTTGCACGTGCCGAGCGTGTGACACGTGGCGGGCGCGGGGCAGGTCACTGTGGTGCCGGGCGAGCACGCGCCGGCCTGACAAGTATCGTTCATCGTGCAGGCGTTGCCGTCGCTGCAGGAGCTCCCATTCGCCGCGTTCGGGTTAGAGCACGTGCCGGTGCTCGGATCGCAGGTACCGGCTGTATGACATGTGGCGGGCGCGGGACAGGTCACTGCCGTGCCAGGCGAGCACGCGCCGGCCTGACAGGTATCATTCATAGTGCAGGCGTTGCCATCGCTGCATGTCGTTCCGTTCGCGGCCGCCGGATTCGAGCACTTGCCACTCGCCGGATCACACGTGCCTGCCACGTGACACTGGTCGCTCGCCATGCAGCTCAGTGGAGTGCCTGCCATGCACACCCCACCCTTACACGCCATTGTCCCGGTGCACGCGTTTCCGCCGCAGCCCGTGCCATCGGCCGCGAGCGGGTTCGAGCAGAGCCCCGTGCTTTGAGCGCACGTGCCGGCCACGTGGCAGTCGTCACTTGCGGTGCACGTCACCGGATTCGACCCCGTGCACGTCCCGCTCTGGCAGGAGTACATCATCTCGCACTTGTTCGCCCCGGCCGGGCAGCTCGACCCGTTCGCGGCCTGCGGATAGGAGCACGTGCTGTTGCTGCACGTCGCCCCGGTGCTGACCTGGCAGGTGCCCGGTGTTAGACAGGTCTTGCCGCAGCCGCCGCAGTTACTCGCGTCGCCGGCGATGTGCGTCTCGCACCCGTTCGAATTGATCCCGTCGCAGTCCGCCCAGCCGGCGCTGCAGACGATCGCGCACGCCCCGTTGGTGCACGATGCGGTTCCATTGGCGGTGCCGCACGATGTGTTGCAATCGCCGCAGCGGGTGGTGGTGTTGATCAACGCTTCGCATCCGTCCGAAGCGAGGCCGTTGCAGTCCGCGTGGATGTGGTCGGGGCACATGACGCTCGAGCAGACCCCGCTAACGCAGCTCTCCACCGCGCCGCCGTTCGTGCTGCACGCAAACTTGCAGCCCCCACAGTTGGTGACGCTTGTATTGGTGTTCGTCTCACACCCGTTCGACGCGGTGTTATCGCAATCTCCCCATGGCTTCGTGCAGGTCCCGTTGACGATCGAGCACGCATAGCCACTGCCCGTGCTGCTGCAGACCTCGGTCACGTTGTTCGTGCTGCAGGCGTTGCCGCATCCACCGCAGTTGCTCGGCGTCGTGATGTCTGTCTCGCAGCCGTCGGCCGCGCCGTTCTTGCAGTCTGCGTGGGCCGAGTCGCACGTGATGACGCAGACCGAATTGACGCAGGTTCCTTTCCCGCCCGCCTGGCTGCAGACTTTGCCGCATGCCCCGCAGTTGTTCGCGTCGTTGGTCGTGTTGATCTCGCACCCGTCGCCGACGTTGTTGTTGCAGTCGGCGTAGCCCTTGTTGCAGGCGAGGGTGCACTTCGACGACGCGCAAGTGGGGTTCGCGTTGGTCGTGCTGCACGCCTTGCCGCAGCCGCCGCAGTTCTTGGTGTCCGTGTCGGTGTGTGTCTCGCACCCGTTCCCCGCATTGTTGTCGCAGTCGGCCGTGTTGGCGACTGTGCACTTCGACACGTCGCAAGCGCTGGTCTTGCACTCTTCGTTCGCCCCGCTCACGGAGCACGAATGGCCGCACGAGCCGCAGTTGCTTACGTCGTTCGTGGTCTGGACCTCGCAACCGTTCGACGCGAGCTTGTCGCAATTCGCATATCCGGTGTTGCAGTTCGGCATCGCGCACGCCGATGCCGCGCAAGTCTCGCTGCCGTTGTTCGTGCTGCACGGGGTGGTGCACGACCCGCAATGTTTCGAATCGGTCGCTGTGTTGACGCAGGCGGACCCAGCGCCGCCCGTGGGCGGGCAAAGCGTGGGCAAACTCGCGTTGGTGCACTTCGCCCCGCACGCCGTTCCATCGCACGTCGAGCTGCCGTTCGTGGGAACGGGGCACGCGGTGCACGAGCTCGTGCCGCAGGAGCCTGTCGACAGGTTCGACAAGCACGTGGCCGCGCTCCCGGTTCCGCAGTTATGGGTGCCGGCGGGACAAACGCAGTTGCCACTGCTGCAGACCGTTCCGCCGATGCACGCCTTGCCGCAGCCGCCGCAGTTCTTTTGATCGGACGAGAGGTCGTAGCAGGCCCCGGCGGGCCCGGCGTCGGCTCCGCACAGCGTCTCGTTCGGGGGGCAAACGCACAGGCCCTTCGAGCAAATCTCCGTCGCCAGACAGGCCATGCCGCATCCGCCGCAGTTCTTGGGGTCGCTGTTCTTGTCCACGCAGAGCGGCGGCGTGCCGCACGTGATCTGTGTGGGGATCGATCCGCACATCAAGCACATTCCCCCTGTGCAGCTCGCCGTCGCGCCGCACGCCGTGCCGCAGGTGCCGCAGTTGGTCCGATCGGTGTTGAGGTCCGCGCAGGAGCCGCCCGTGCTGCTGTCGCCCAGGCCGTTGCCACAGGTCTTCTGACCGGTGGGACACTGGCACAGGCTATTGACGCACATGGAGCCGGCGGCGCACGTGTTGCCGCATCCGCCGCAGTTGCTTTCGTCGCTGTTCGTATACACACACGTCTTGGTCTCGCCCGATCCGCACATCTGTTCGTCGCCCGCGCACATGCACGCCCCGCCCTGGCACGGCGCGCCGCCCGTGCACGTCACGCCGCACGCCCCGCAGTTGTTCGGGTCGGTCATCGGGTCGATGCAGACGCCCGCGGGTCCCGCGTCCGCCGTTTTGCAGACGAGCCCCGGGCACGCGCTGGCCCCGTCGCCTCCCTCGTTTTGCGCGTCTTTCGCGCCGTCGCGCGCCGCGCCGTCGCCCACCGACGCGTCCGCGCCACCCGTCGTCGCGTCTACGCCGCCGTCGTCGCCCTGGAAGTCTTCGAAGCTCCAGATATTGGCGCACCCCGAAATGCAGAGCAGAAGAACGGCGACGACGAAGAGAGAGACCCGCTTCGACATCGGATTACCACTTGCCCCGCATGACAATCCCCCCGCCTTCGTTCGTCACCGTCGGAACAATGGCCACTTCGCCCGTCGCGGCGGCCCCCGACGGAGCCGTGAAAAACAGCACCGCACCTACCGCCAGAAGCGCGCCCCCGCCGATGAACGCGACGGTCGAAACGGTGGCTTGGCTGACCGCCGAGTTGAGGTCTTGCTGCGCTTGCTGCTGTTGCAGGAGCGAAACGGTGGGCGAAACGTTGCAAGGATGGACAGTCCCCCCGCACTCCGAGCTCGCGTGGTCGTACGTCGACTTCGCGAGCAGCCCAAACACCCCTCCGACCACCAGGCCCGCGGCGCCCGCGGCGGCCAGCGTGATCCCCAGCGAGCGCCGCGTGTTCGCGTCGAACCCGCCCGTCTCCGCCGGCTCGGGGCCCGTCGGCGCCGTCGCCGAGACCAGAACGACGCGCACGGGCCGATCCATCTCTCCCTCGCGCACGAGCAGCGTGCTCTCGCTCTTGCGAAACCCCTCGGCTTCGAACGTGAAATGGTGCTCGCCCGGATCGACCGTCGTCGACGATCCGTCGAGCTTGTCGAGGAGCGGCTCTCCGTCGATGGTCACCCGCACGGCGCCCAGATCGTGGCCCAGCGCGTCTTTCGCGGCGAAGACGAGCCTCGGCAGCGCGGCCTCCACCTCTTTCAGCCGTTGCCCGCAGTCTTCGCGCACCGCGCCGGGACAGCTGGCCGCCGTGCACACCGCGAGGCTCGCCCGTGCTTCGCGGAGCTTGCCCGTTCGCTGGAGGTCTTGCGCGCTTTCGTTGGCCGCGACGCACTCTTGCTTCGTCGGGTCCGCGGCGACCGCGGGCGAGGCAGAGAGCCACAGGCCGAACGCGACCGGCAGGAGGACGAGCCGAGATCTCATAGACACTCCAGTTTCCACTGCTTTTTGCCTGTCTTCGTGTCGACGATGTACGGGGGCTGGCAGTTCGGGGCTTGCGCCGCCGGTGCGGGGGGCGCTGGCGGCTCTTTCTTCTTGGCAGCCGCGGCGGCCGGGGCCGACGGGGCCCGCGATGCCGGCTTCTCGAGGTTCACGAGGGGCAGGTCGACGGCGTCGATTTCGGGAGGAGTCAGAGGCGTCAGGTGCGGAGCGGCTTCGGCCGGGAGGATGTCGGGCGCCGACTTCGCCGCGAGCACCGCGCCGGAGGTCGCTTCGGTGTTCGCCGCGGATTGCCGGCTTCCCGACACCAGCCAGAGGAAGCTGACGAGCACGATGCCGACGGCCAGGCCGCCCAGCGCGATGAGCCCGCGTCGAGACCGCAGCGAGGCCACGAGGTCGGGCCTGCCCGACGACGCCACCGGCCGGCCGGTCGTGGGGAATCGCGAATTGGGAGGGCCGGCGCCTTTGCTGCCCCGCAACGTGCGGTCCGCGACGTCTTCGCCGAGCTTCACCTTGGGCGCGCTCGTGATCGGATGGCCGTAGAGATCCTGGTAGGCACCGCGCAGGGCCTCTTGCATCTTCACGGCGTCCGACCAGCGCATCTCTTTGGCGAACTCGAGCGCGCGGTCGACGACGTTTGCGATCGACGGCTTGATCTCGGGCGCAATCGAGAGAAGGGGGGGCGCCGGCTTCGTGATCGCGCTCGCGAGCTGCTCGTTGATCGTTCGTCCGTCGTGCACGCTCCGGCTGGAGAGCAGGCAAAACATCGTGGCGCCGCACGCCCAGAGGTCGCTGCGCTCGTCGACTTCGTCCGACAGACCGCGCGCGTGCTCGGGAGCCATGTACGCCGGCGTGCCCACCATCGCCCCGGCCTGGGTCATGCCTTTGTTGGACGACAGCTCGCGGAGGCGCGCGATGCCGAAGTCGAGGACTTTGACCTGGCCCGCGCGGGTCAGAAACACGTTCTCCGGCTTGAGGTCGCGGTGCACGATGCCCTTCGCGTGGGCGGCGATCAGCACGTCGAGGAGCTGATCGATCGTGATGAGCACCTCGTCTTGCGGCATGCGACCGCCGAGCCGCATCCGCCGCTCTTCGAGCGTCTCGCCGTCGAGCAGCTCGGTGACCAGAAAGAGCGAGCCGTCTTCGGCCGTATCGTCGTCGATGACTTTGACCGCACCCTCGTGGCCGACGGCGTTGGCGACGTAGCCTTCCCAGAGGAAGCGCTCGCGCACGAACGAGTTCATCGACATTTCCGGATGCAGGAGCTTGACCGCGGCCCGGCTGCCATTGCGATGCGTGACCGCGTAGACCGCCGCCATTCCCCCGACTCCGAGAAGGACGTCGAGGTGCCATTTGTCGCGGAGCGTGGTGCCCACCCGAGCTTGCGCTCGAACCAGCAAGGGATCGGCCGACGCGCTCGCAGCATCGGCTGCGCCGTCCCCCCCCAGCGGCATCACCTCACCACCCTCGGCCATCAAAACCGCCTGTCGTCGAAAGTCGCTCCGTGTACAATGGAGCAAGAGGAAAGCATACACCGCTCCAAGCGCAAGACCAGAGTCAAATAATTGATGGTCCGGAAAGGGGACGTCCTCGCGCGGCTGCATCGCGCGCTACGCGCTTGCCCGCGCCTTTCGCGCCTCCTGTCGCAGCTCGCATCGCAGCGCGCAGCGGGTTTTTGGGTGTTTCCGTCTTGGGCGGAATCGCCACGAGGCGCATCGCGCCTCCTGAAAAAGGGAAAACCGCCAGGACGCCGAGGATCGCCAGGATCGCCAAGAGAAGAACCATCGAGGATTGGGCTCATCCCATCCTGGCGCCCCTGGCGTCCCTCGCGCCCCTGGCGTCGAATCTTCTTTTTCGGCCTCCTCAGACTTGAGGCGCTTTCCCGCGGGATCAAACCGCGTTGTCCGCGATCACTCGCTTGAGCCAGAGTGCAGAGTCTTTCGGGATGCGCTCTTGGGTGTCGTAGTCGACCCAGCAGAGGCCGAAGCGCTGCGTGTAGCCGTGGTCCCATTCGAAATTGTCGAGCAGCGACCACGCGAAGTAGCCATCGAGAGGGGCGCCGGCCGCGATGGCCCGCGCCGCGGACAAGAGGTGGCTCTGGAGGTAGGCGACACGCCGGCCGTCGGCCACGCGCTTCTTGCCGTCGGGCGCGTCGAGGTAGCTTGCGCCGTTTTCCGTGACCACCATCTTGTCGGGCCGGTACTCGAGGTGCACTCGCATCAGCACTTCGAAGAGGCCCGGCGCGTAGACCTCCCAGCCGATGTCCGTCCACTCGGTCTTCGGAGCGACGAAGACGGTGCGAGGGGCGTTTTTTTCCTCGGGGATCGCGTCGCTCCGCGCGACGTGCCGGTTGTAGTAGTTGACGCCCAGAAAATCGGTCGGCGCGGCGATATGGCGCATGTCGCTGCCCCGGACGAGCGCGGACCAATCGCGCGGCAGGTGATTGCGCCGGCCATATTCGCCGATCATGTCGGCGGGGTAGGCGGCCCGAAAGACGGGCTCGAGAAACCAGCGGTTCATGTACCCGTCGTGAAAGCGCGCGGCAGCGTGGTCTTCCGGGCTCTTCGACGCCGGGATGGAGGGCGAGAGGTTGACCGTGATTCCGACCTCGGCGTGGGCGCTGTTCTGGCGCACGACCGGCACGGCCATCCCGTGCGAGAGCAAGATATGGTGGCTGGCCGCGAGCGCGGCGCGCCAGTCTTTGTGGCCGGGTGCGTGAATGCCTCGCTCGTACGAGAGCATCGCGGAGCACCACGGCTCGTTGTGGGTGATCCATCGCTTGACCCGATCGCCCAGGCGGCGGGTCACGACGTCGGCGTACTCGACGAACGCCTCGGCCGTGGCACGGTTCGGCCAGCCCCCCTGGTCTTCGAGCACCTGAGGGAGATCCCAGTGGTAGAGCGTGGCGTACGGCGTGATTCCTTTCTCGAGCAGGCCGTCGACCAGCCGGGAGTAGAAGTCGAGCCCGCGTTCGTTCACCGCTCCGCGGCCCGAGGGCACGACGCGCGGCCAGGCGATCGAAAAGCGGTACGCCGCGTGACCGAGCTCGGCCAGGAGCGCGACGTCTTCGCGCCAGCGGTGGTAGTGATCGCACGCGACGTCGCCGGTCGAGCCGTCTTTGATGTTCGAGCGAGTCTTGCAGTACCGATCCCAGATCGACTCGCCGCGCCCGTCTTCGGTGGCCGCCCCCTCGATCTGGAACGACGACGTCGCAGACCCCCAGACGAAGCCCTTCGGAAAAGTGACGCGATCGGCCATGAGGTCCGCCTGGCTAGCGAAACCGCGCGCGGGAGTCCACCCATTCCGGTCTTCTGCGAGCTCCGGCCGCTCCAACCTCTGCGGTTTTGCGTTGCCCGGGGCGGTCGGTCGGCAGGCGGAGAGGGTGTAGCCCGACGCTCCGAGGCGAAGTAGCATGCGCGCCCTCTCGGAGGTCTCAGCCCATGCGATTTGGCCATTTCGATGACGCTCGCCGCGAATACGTCATTACGACACCGCGCACCCCCTACCCCTGGATCAACTACCTGGGGAGCGAGAGCTTCTTTGGTCTCATCTCGCACCAAGCGGGCGGGTATTGCTTCTATCGCGACGCGCGCCTCCGCCGGCTGACGCGCTACCGGTACAACAACGTGCCCACCGACGTCGGCGGCCGGTATTTCTACGTGCAAGACGGCGGCGACTACTGGTCGCCGTCGTACATGCCGGTCAAGCGCGAGCTCGATTCGTTCGAGTGCCGGCACGGCCTCGGCTACACGCAGATCACCGGAGAGAGGGCGGGCTTGCGGGTCGAGACGACGTTCTTCGTTCCGCTGGGCCACACCGCCGAAGTCCATCGCGTCGTCGTCAAGAACACCGGAAAGACGCCGAAGAAGGCCAAGCTCTTTTCGTATATCGAATTCTGCTTGTGGAACGCCTACGACGACATGACCAACTACCAGCGCAATTTCAGTACCGGCGAGGTCGAGGTCGTCGGCAGCACGATTTATCACAAAACGGAATACCGCGAGCGGCGCGACCACTTCGCCTTCTATCACGTGAACACCCCCGTGCTCGGGTTCGACACCGACCGCGAGACGTTCATGGGGCTCTACAACGGGATGCACGAGCCGCAAGTCGTGGCCAAGGGCCAGTCGGGCAACTCCGTCGCGAGCGGCTGGCAGCCGGTCGGTTCGCACTCCGTCGACCTTTCCCTCGCTCCGGGCGAGGAGAAGACGTTCGTGTTCTTGCTCGGCTACGTCGAGAACCCCGCGGCCGAGAAATGGGAGAAGCCCGGCGTCGTCAACAAGAAGCGTGCGCTCTCTCTCATCGAGCAGTTCTCGACTCCCGCCCAGGTCGCCGGCGCGCTCGCCAAGCTCGGGGAGCACTGGACGAGCCATCTTTCGAATTTCCAGGTCACTTCGCCGGACGAAAAACTGAACCGAATGGCGAATATCTGGAACCCGTACCAGTGCATGGTGACGTTCAACATGTCGCGGTCGGCGTCGTACTTCGAGACCGGCATCGGCCGGGGGATGGGGTTTCGCGACTCGAACCAGGACCTGCTCGGGTTCGTGCACCTCGTGCCCGCGCGCGCCCGGGAGCGGATCATCGACATCGCGTCGACGCAGTTTCCCGACGGCAGCGCGTACCACCAGTACCAGCCGATGACCAAGCGCGGCAATAACGACATCGGCAGCGGCTTCAACGACGACCCGCTCTGGCTCATCTTCGGCGTGGCGGCGTACATCAAAGAAACGGGCGATTTCGGCATTTTGAACGAGCGAGTCCCGTTCGACAACGACCCCAAGAACACCGCTTCGCTGCTCGAGCACTTGAAGCGCTCGTTTCATCACGTCCTCGAGAACCTCGGGCCCCACGGCCTTCCGCTCATCGGGCGCGCCGACTGGAACGACTGCCTCAACCTCAACTGCTTCTCGGAGACGCCCGACGAGTCGTTCCAGACCACGGGCAACAAGACCGGGCGAACCGCGGAGTCGGTGTTCATCGCGGGGATGTTCGTCGGCGTGGCACCGGATTACGCGTATCTGTTCGAGCGGGTCGGGCAAGGAGAAGAGGCGAAGATTGCGCGCGCGGCGAGCGCCAAGATGGCGTCCACGGTGCTCGAGCACGGGTGGGACGGCGAGTGGTTCTTGCGCGCATACGACTTTTTCGGAAACAAAGTGGGAAGCAAAGACTGCGAAGAAGGGAAGATCTTCATCGAGCCCCAGGGCTTCTGCGTCATGGCGGGCATCGGCAAAGACACCGGGCACGCGAAGAAGGCGCTCGACTCGACGAAGGAGCTCCTCGACACGCGCTACGGCATCGTGCTCAACCAGCCCCCGTACTCGCGCTATCACGTCGAGCTCGGCGAGATCTCGTCGTACCCGCCGGGATACAAGGAGAACGCCGGCATCTTCTGCCACAATAACCCGTGGGTCGTCATCGCCGAGACGGTGCTCGGTCGCGGCGACCGCGCGTTCGCGTACTGGAAGAAGATCGCGCCCGCGTACCTCGAAGAAATCAGCGAGATCCATCGGCTCGAGCCGTACGTCTACGCGCAGATGATCGCGGGCAAAGACGCCCCCCGTCACGGGGAAGCGAAGAACTCGTGGCTCACGGGAACGGCCGCCTGGAACTTCGTCGCGCTGTCGCAGCACTTGCTCGGCGTGCGGCCCGAATTCGAGGGGCTGCGGATCCGTCCGGTCATCGGAACGGAGATTCCCTCGTTCGGCGTCACCCGCAAGTGCCGCGGCGCGGAGTACGTGATCCGTGTCAAGAACACCGGAGGGGGCGCGAACGGCGCTCGGCTGGTCGTCGACGGCAAGCCCATCGAAGGCGATCTCGTGCCGTACGCCGCGCCGGGGGCCCGGGTCGTCGTCGACTGCGAGGCATGAATGAAACCGTGGAGGCGTGGAGCTCCAGCGGAGCTCCCTCTCTCGATCGATCGGAGTGACCGATGACAAGGGCCAGTCTGGCTCTCGAGGTGGACGGTGTGCGTCTCGAGGTCGATGCGCACGCGGGGGGGCGGGTCACGTCGCTGCGACGCGGGGACGTCGAGGTGCTCTCGGGCCCGGACGTCGATGCCGACAACTACGGGTCGACGTTCTGGACCAGCCCACAGAGCGATTGGGGATGGCCTCCGCCCGTCGCGATCGACCGAGGGCCGTACGCCGTGGAGGCGGCGGGCGACGCGATCACTCTGGCGGGCTCGCCCGACGGCGCGCTGGGCGTCCGCGTGACCAAGCGCTTCTCGATCGACCGGGCAGGTCGCGCGTTCGCGATGGAGTACACCCTCCACAACGTCAGCGGCGCGCCCAAGACCTGCGCTCCGTGGGAGATCACGAGGGTGCCTCCGGGCGGGCTGACGTTCTTTCCCACGGGCGACGGCCCGTCCGGCACGCTCCGGCTGGACGCGCGCGGGGGCGCTTCCTGGTTCGCGCACGACGGGGTGTCGGCGCCGTCCGCCGGCCTACCCGCCGCGGGGCTCAAGGCGTTCGCCAGGGGCAAGAGGGGGTGGCTGGCGCACGCCACCGGGGGTCTTCTCTTCATCAAACGATTCGAAGAAGTGCCGCCGGGGACACAGGCCCCGGGGGAGGCGGAGATTGAAGTCTACGCCAACCCCCGTTACGTGGAGCTCGAAGTCCAGGGGCGATATGGGACGATCGCCTCGGGGGCGAGCACGTCGTGGGCGGTCTCGTGGCTCGTGCGCGAGCTGCCCGAGGGGGTCGCCGCGGCGGCGGGAAGCGCGACTCTGGTGGCGCTGGTCGACGGGATGGTCCGGGGACAGTAGCCGCGACCCGCTCTATGCGAACGGGTTGCGAATCTTCACGGTTCCATAGTGCCGATTGTGCTGAAAGTCCTCCGAAACGAGCTCGCGGATTCCATAGTGTTCCGCGTAGGCCCAAATGTGCGCGTCGAACCACGGGAGCTGGTAGGCCGCTGCTCCGCGCAGCGCCAGGCGAAGGAGCGGTCCGTCCGGGTAAAGCACTTCGAATTGGGCGAGCATTTCTTCGGCCTCCGCCCGCGCTTCGGCAGGCTCGAGGAGCCGCGGCGCGCCCGGTCGTGCTCGAGTCACGGCAGCCACGAACTCGACGATGGCCTGATGCGGTACGCGGACCGAGCCGTCGGCGACTCCCGCGCGGAGAAGATCGTTGGCGATCCGTTGTTTGGCTGGGAAACGAGGATCGAAACGGTAGACGAGGACGTTCGTATCAACGAGAAAGGCCACGGCGGTAGAGATCCTCACGCTTCCACCCCCGGCTTTTCGCGCGCGCGGCCCGGGCTCCTGCTTGACGTTTGTTCTGGCGTGTCGTTGCGGCGTCGAAGAGCCTCAACCGCTCGGCCGTGTCGATCGCAGGCACAGCGGTGGCTGCAGGGACGACGCGCAGCGTGTCCCCCGCGGGGATCCAGTCGATCTCGCTGCCGGGACGTATGCCGTAGCGGTCGGCAATTTCTTTGGGAACCGTCACCTGGAGCTTGCTGGTGACTTTGCTCATTTCCTTACCCTAGTAAGGACGCCGTCCTTGTCAATCCGGTCACCCCCTTGGTCGACGGGCGGTGCTGCCCAGGGAACTTCGGCGGCCCCTCTCCGCCCATCGCTCCCCGTCCCCTTGGCGCGGAGCGCCAAAAAAGGGGCTTGCGCCGTTTCGACGAAAGGTGCATTTGCGGGGGCCACCGATCTTGCGATGGAGCGTCCGATGCGCGCACTGACGGCAATTCTTGTTCTCGCTTCCGCAATCGTCTGCGCGGCGCCCGCCGCAGCCCAGCTCCCGCCTCCGTCGTCGGGCGCGGCAGCGACGCCTCCTCCCGCGTTGCCTCCACCCGAGGCTGCCGGTGGCGCCCCGACGCCGCCGCCTCCCAGCGCGGGCGGCAACGGAGCTGGCGAGCTGCCGCCGCCCCAAGCCGGCTCCGCGCTCGTCGAAGGGCAGAACTTGACCGGAGCGCCGAACCCCACGGCGCTGGCGTCTTCGGCCACGGACGATTGGCGCTTCACCTTCCACGGCTTCAGCCGCTACCCGATGCGCATCGGATTCGGCGACCGTCCGGGTTGCCCCGCAGGGAGCATGGCGGGAACGCCCGTGACGCCCGGCGGCGCGTTGAACCCCGCCATCGGTGCCGCCCAGATCCCGTGCGCGGGCCCCGGGCAGAGCCACACGGCGCTGCACTCGCCCTTCACCCCCGACACGCAGTACCTCGATTGGCGCTACGACCGGCAGCAGGAATACGACTGGACGGAGCTCTTTTTCAATTACGGCAATTCGATCGTCACGGGTACGGTGAGCATTCAAGCCTTCGGCTTCTCCGACGCGGAGTACCTGGCATGGAGCAACGCCTCGTCGCAGCTCGGGATCGCGCAGGCCTTTCTCACGATTCACCCCGACCTCGGGCTGTCGAACCTTCGCCTCACGTGGAAGGTGGGCGCCTTCTGGGACAAGTACGGGATGGCCAGCCAGTACGACGCCGGCAAGTACGACACGTACATGTTCGGCCGCACCCACCAGATGGGCGAGTCGCTCGCGATGGAGTACACGCTCGACGATTTCACGTTCCGCCTCTCCCATGGCATCGGAACCCGCGCCGAGCAGATCGCATTCACCCAGCTGACGCAGGGGCAATTCACCCCTCCCACGACGTACGAGACGAATCTCCCGGGGTTCACGCTGCTCAACCACGGGCATGCGGGCGTGTCGTACAAGAAGATACTCGACGTCAACGCGCACTATCTCTCGTCGTGGGCGCAAGACTATCGCGCCAACAGCATCACGAACGCCGGGGTCACCGACGGGCACATCGACGTGTACGGCGCGGAGGCCACGTTGAAAATGGGGCCGATCGGGGGCCGTCTCTACGCCGCGTACTCGCACATCGTGGCGACCAACCCGCAGGTCGTCGGGCCCGTGCTCGAAGCGGTCCACTCGCTGGGCGGCGGCAACTACGAGAGCGGGCAGGGCATTCTCGACAACTTCCTCGGGTGCAGCATGGGCGCAGGTTCCGGGACCCCGAACCCCGCGACCGGCAACTGCGGCACCGTGCAGGGGTCGGCCGGTGCGAGCCACGGGTCGGTGGACACGATCGAAGTGCAATACGAGTACGGACTGGGCACGCTCATCAAGAGGCTCGCCGACTCGAACGCGCAGTGGGACGCGTACTTGGCTCTCTTCGGGATGTTTTCGTCCGTGTCGAGCAGCCTGACCGCCGGGCTGAACGGCCAGACGTCGTCGAACCTCTTGGGCGACGGCGTACAGAAGCTCAAGTACGGGGCAGACCTCATCATCACGCCGGCGTCCTGGTTCGGCATCGGGGCGCGCGCCGATGTCGTTCAGCCGACGAATCTGGACAAGGAGCAGTCGTTTTGGGTGATCTCTCCCAAGATCATCTTGAAGACCAAGTGGCAGACGCACGAAGAGGTCACCATCTGGTACTCGCACTACTCGTACGGAATGAACGTCCTGCCGCAGCCGCCGAACGGAACCCCGAATCCGGGGTCGCCGGGCTCGACGTCGGCGCCGACGGGGCCGTTCCCGCCCGACCAGAACCTCGTCGGGATCAAAGGCACGATCTGGTGGTGAGGCGCGACGGGCGACCGTGCGGTCCTCGGCGTCGAAGAGAACGAGGTGGGGGTCCTATCGATCGTGGCCGACGTCTCGACGGTGGGTCGATGACTCACGCGACAGGGAGGCCGGCGAGCTCGTAAAGCTCGTTGACCCCGAAGCGCAGGTCCAAGGAAGGAAGGGTGACGTCGTCGCCCGCCTCGTACCCTCGGGACTGCCACCCTCCCCCGGGATCTCGCAGCCACACCTCCACCCGGCGGCGGTCCTGCGAAACGAGAACGTATTCGCGAAGGGCGTCGATGCGCTGATAGTGCTCGCGCTTCTCACCCCGATCGTAGTCCTCCGTGCTCGCGCTCAACACTTCGACGATCACCGTCGGATTCGTCACGTGCGTCGGCGACTCGGGATCGCGCGCGGGCTCGCCGCAGATGACCGCGGCGTCGGGATACGTCGCCAGACCGGTCGCCCGCACTCGAATCCGCAGATCAGAGCTGTAGGGACGGCAAGGACCGCCCCGCAGCTTGCTTCCGAGCAGGGTCACCACCGCGGCGGAGAGCGCGGCGTGCTCGGGCGTTCCGCCCGCCATGGCGACGATCTCGCCGTTCACGTACTCGTGCCGGACGCGGCTCATCTCTTCGACGCCCAGGTAGTCGGCGAAGCTGTAGCGGTGGCGAAACGACGGAGAAGCCATCGCGGCAGGGTAGCATTGGCTCCGAGCCGTGCCGCCCGAGGGCCCGACGCTCCTTACCGATAGTAATTGGCCATCATCGTCGCCCAGGCGGTCGCCCCGGCCGCCGTCGGGTGAGGCGGATTCGAGCTGTACTCGTTGCAACTCTTGACTTCGAACTGAGGAGACACGAAGACGAGCCCGGGGTTCGCGGCGGCCACCATCGCCATGGCCTGGTCCTGTGCCGGCGTGATCGTCGATCGCGGGGCGGGGGCCTGCGAGCACGCCATGTTTCCAGGCGCGCGGATGAACGTCATGAGCTCGATGCGCTTTGCGCTCGGGTACTTGGCCTGAATGTTGGCTACGGCCGCCGTCACGTTCGGAGTCCAGAACGCCAGCGTGTCGTTGAGGTAGTTCAGCGCGACGAAGATGACGCGATCCGGTTTGTCGGCATTCTGGGCGCAGGGAGACGTGATCGATGTCGCCCACACCGCATCGTTGGGATTCGCCCACAGCTCGACGAATCCGCTGTGGTACCACATGAGCTCCCACCGCGTATTGTCGACCATCGTTTCGAACCCGGCGATGTACCACTCCTCGGTCGCCTCGATGCCGATGAGCAGCGTGCACGTGAACGCCGACGTGGGCGGGGTGCCTGCGTCGATGTTCGTCGCTGCGTCGAGTAGCGAAACGACCGGCGTCGACGCATCCGCGGTCCGGCCGGTGCCGGTGCTCGCGGCGTCTCTCGGCGCAGCGGCGTCGCTGCCCTGGGAGGGGACCGGCGTTGGGGCCACGCCGGCCTCCGGGCCGACGACCGGCGGCGCGCTGGAAGCCGCGTCGTTGCCATCGGCGGGAGGGGTCGTGGCCGGCGGCGTCGTGGCCGGAGGTGAGGTTCCTGGAGGCGACGTGGCGACTGGAGGTGCGGTTCCGTTTCCGGCCGCGGGCGCGGGTCCCGAGTCGGCGGCCGTGGTCGCGGGGGCGGCGGAGCCGCTGCACGCGAGAGCCAGCGGGCCGGCCAGCGCGATCCACGACCAGACTGCCACGTTGGAGCGCATTGCCGATCTCCTATCGCTTTTCGACCGATGGAAGTCTATCGGGCGCAGCGCGCCGTCGCCAGGACGGGAGAAATCTCTCGTGGGAGTGAATTCGCGCGGCCTTGCGGTGCGGGCTTAGTCGGCCAAACCCGCTTCGCCGCCGCCGCTGCTACCGCTGCTGCTACTCCCGCTTCCGCTGCTGCTGCCGCCGCTTGACGCCGTTGTCGCCTGCGGCTCGCATCCGTACACGAGCACTCCCTTCACGTATGCGGTCATGTGCGTCCAAGCCTGGTACGTCTTCGTTTTGGTCGGGTCGAACGAGTAGTCGTTCGTCTCGTTGAACGTCGTGTTCTGGGCGCCGTTGAACTCGACTTGTATGTTCGCGCCTCCGCCGCCGAGGGCGCCGATCGTTCCCGTATTCCCGGGGAAGGAAAGCTCGAGATACGTGTCGGACGTGGGGGTGACGTTCGCGGGAGGCGCCGCTGCGAAGGTGGCTTTGACCAGGTTGGTGATGGTCAGGTTCCCGTTCTGCGAATAGTAGGACTTGAACATGAGCGTCGCCGGAGCGTTGCCGTCGTTCGTGAACCAGTAGCGCACGGTGACGTCGGAGAGCGTGATCGTGGCGAAGCCGCCGTTTCCGACCTCCACGTTGAACTGGAGCTGCTGCTGGGCGGTCGCGGTCGCCGAGTCCGACGTGTAATAGCTGACGGTCGCCGACCGCGGATTGGTGATGCACGTCGACGACGCCGCGTCGGCGCCCGCGTCGACGACGGCCGATCCGCTGCTCGATGCGCCCCCGCTGCTCGACCCGATGCCGCTGCTGCTGCCCGTGCTCGACCCGAAGCCGCTGCTCGAGCCGGTGCCGCTGCCGCTGCCGCTGGAGCCGAAGCCACTCCCGCCACCGCTGCTGGACCCGAAGCCGCCGCTCGACCCGGTGCCGCTGCTGCTGCCCGTGCTCGAGGCGCCGCTGCTGCTGCTTGACCGGCCGATGCCGCTGGAGCTGTTGCCTCCGATTGGCGGGGCGGCGAGGTTGCCGGTTTTCGAGGGGTCACCCGGGTCGGCGGCGCAGGCCAGACCCAGGCTGATGGTGGCGCCGATCAAGAGAACGGGACGTGCGGTGTTGCGGTGCATGACAGCGGCCAGGGAAGCTTACCTCATCTTGGCGGCCCTACAGGAATCGACTCGCCACCGCCCGATCGCCCAGCGGAAATCGCGTGCAATGGTGCCCCGGGGCCGCGGGTGGTACCCAAACCGACGAGGCCCCCGTGCAGCTCCTCCCCCTCGACCAGCTCGGTGCCCGGCAACGCGCCGGCGCGCCGGGTACGATCGACTTCGGGCTCCTTCTCCCGGGGGTCACCCCCGCCGACGGATCGGTCGTGGTCCGCGTCATTCACGTGGACGACCAGTTCATACAAGACGTGCCTCCGGTGAACGTGGTGCTGACCCACGGCGCGCTCATCGCGGGCGGAACGGACTTCGGCGATTACTGGTCGGGCAGCGTCGACACGACCGATGCGCGCCTCAAGCCGCTCGCCGCGCGGGGTTGGGGCCGCGGCGGTCGCCAGCAGTACGTGTACCGCTACGAGATCACCGACCGGCCCGACCAAAGACCACCCGTCGTCGACATCCTCGACCCGTTCGCGCGCGAGTTCGGGTACGGCGACCTCGCCGCGATCACGCTCGGCGCCGCCGGTGACCCGTTCTCGTCGCCCGAACAAGCCGCCGTCGAAGCGCAGTTTCGCGTACCCCCGATCCACGAGGCGATCGTCTACGAGTGCAACGTCGCAGAGCTCGGCGGAGACGTCGCGAAGACCGTGGGGCTGCTCGGTTATCTCGCCGATCTGGGCGTCAACGTGATCGAAGTGATGCCCGTGAACAACACGGCCGCGAGGATCGACTGGGGCTACGACCCGCTCGGGTACTTCGGTGTCACATCGCGCCTCGGACGGGCAGCGGACATGCAGCGGCTGGTCGCCGCCGCGCACGCACACGGCATCGCCGTCGTCGTCGACAGCGTCTACGGCCACGTCGAAGGGCGCTTCGCGTACGCGAAGGTCTACGCCTCGCTCGACAAGCCGAACCCGTTCATCGGCGCGTTTGCCGAGGACCAGTTCTTCGAAAGCACCGATTTTTCGAGGTCGCTCACGCAGAGCTACTTCTTCACGAACAGCGTCTTCTGGCTCGAGGCGTTTCACGTCGACGGCTTCCGCTACGACGACGTTCCCGAGTACTGGGACGAGAAGCGCGCGGTCGGCTCGCGAGGCTACTCGGATCTGGTGCTGGCGACCTACGAGCGCGTCGACGCCCGCGTCAAGGCGGGGGACGCCGCGTACGCCCGATTCGCGCCGGCGGCCGCGGGCGCGGGGGTCACGCTGATCCAGATCGCCGAGTACTTGCCGGACCCGCCGCACGTGCTCTTCGAGACCGTGAGCAACTCGACATGGCAGAACCTCACCATGGACGCGGCGAAGCGCTGTGCCCGCGGCGAGCCCGGCGCGCTCGCCGACTTCGCGCTCCGGCTCGGCCTTGCATGGTTTCCCGACGCGCTCCCGCAGGCGGGCGGGACCATCCAGAAGTCGGCGCTGCAGTACATCGAGAACCATGACCACGAGCGCTTCATCTGCACGTTCGGCACGCACTTTCCCGACAAGGGCGACAGCGACCCGCTTCTCTTGCTGGGCAATCGAGACACGCAGTGGTTCAAAGTGCAGCCATATCTCATCGGCCTGCTGACGGCGAAGGGCACGCCGCTTCTCTGGCAAGGCCAGGAGCTCTGCCAAGACAACTTCGTCCCCGACGCGGGCGGCGGTCGAGTCGGCGTCTACCGGCCGGTCGACTTCAACTACTTCTACGATCCGATCGGCAGGGCGCTCCTTCGTCTGGTGCGCAAGCTGATCCGCATTCGCAAGAGCGGCCCGCAGTTCACGGCGGGCGACCATTTCTTCTTCGACGACGCAGAGTACGTCGATCGCGGGGTCATGCTCTTCCAACGCAGCATCGCGGGCGGCCCGTTCAGCCTCATCGCGCTCAACTTCACGGACGCGGCGGTGGCCAACGTGCGCTTCGCGTTCCCCAAGTCCGGGGCGTTCGCCGAGCAGATCGAAGGCACGCAAGGCCTCCCCGCGGTGGTCGCGGGCGCGCCCGTGGAGCTCACGATCCCGAGCAACTACGGCTGCATCTGGACAGGCTGACGATAGCCCATTTTTGGGGACGCCGGGCCTGGCGCGGTCGACGTCGGTGCTCTAGGGCAATCTTGCGCCATGAGCAGCCTCGGACGTGTATTAGAATGATCCATGTGCCGCGTGCGCGCCCGGAGGAGGGGCACCCGTGGATCGACGTCTCGCCCGAATCTGGCTCGTAGTCTGCCTTATTGCTCCGGCCCTCTTGAGTACGCGCTTCGCGTTGGGCGCACCGAATGACACGGCGGCACAAAAGCTGCGCGATCAGGCCATCAACCAGGACTATCTCGCCACCGACTTCACAGCCGCCGAGAAGAAGCTCACCGACGCCCTTGCTTTGTGCAAGAAGACGACCGACTGCTCGCCGTTCATCCGCGCGCGCCTTCACTGCGACCTCGGCGTCGTCGAGTTCATGCTCCACAAGGTGGACATGGCTCGTACCGAGTTCGCCACCGCGCTGATGGAGGACCCGAGCGTCGAGCTCGACAAGGACCTGTCGAACACCGACGTGCGCAACGAATTCGCGGCCCTGAAGAGCGGCGGTCCGCCTCCGCCGGCGACCGCTCCGAGCGCTGCTCCGGGGCAAGCGCCCCCGACGCCGCAGGCCGGGGGGCTGGCGCATACGCCCCCGACCCGACAGCGAGTGGAGACGCCGCTGCCGCTCTACGTGCAGGTGCCGGCCGATGTCGGCGCGGCGAAGGTCGTCGTGCGCTTCAAGTCGGTCGGGGCGAGGGACTGGAAGACGGCGCCGCTGCGCCCGATGGGCGACGGCTACGGGGGCGAGATCCCGTGCAGCGATGTCGGAAACAGCGAGGGAGAGCTCGAGTACTACATCCAGGCGCTCGACACGAACGGCGATCTGGTCGCGGCGAGCGGGCGAAGTGCCAGTCCGCAGCGGGTCGCCATCGTCAAGACACTCGATGGCGAAGCGCCGCATCTGCCCGGCCAGCCGCCGCCCGAAGCGTGCAAGCCCGGACCGCCCGCGCCCGTCGAGAGCGCCGCTCCCGTCATGACGGAGGCGAGCGACTGCCCACCGGGGTTTCCCGGCTGCCACGGGGAAGGGCCGGTGTCCTGCGATTCGAAAGACGACTGCATGGCCGGCGAGGCGTGCGTGGACCAAACGTGCCAGCGGGCAAGCCAGGACGCGCACCGACCCTACAAGAAGAATTGGCTGTCGCTCCTGGTGCAGGCCGACTTTCTCTACATGCCGGCGTCCAACGACACGTGCCTGGGCGCGAACCCTCCGAACGGGTACACGTGCTTTCGTTCGGACACGGGCCAGTACTACGCCGCCGTTCCCGCCAGGGGCATCGACGATCAGGTGCTCTCGGGATTCCCGCAAAGCTTGCCGATGATTCGCATCGCCGTCGGCTACGACCGCGCGCTCTCGTCCAACGTGACGATGGGCCTTCGCGTCGGCTACGCGGTGTCCGGGGGGGGGCCGACGCGGCCGGCCAACAAATTGTCCCAGGCGGGCGCCGATTTCATGCCGCTGCACGTCGAGGGGCGTCTCGCGTACACGTTCGGCAAGAACGGTCTGGCGCGGAAGGGGCTGCGCTTCTTCCTCTTCGCGTCCGGCGGCATGATGGAGGTCGACGCGTCCCAGGGCATCGACGTCCGGCCCGCGGCGGGCGGCAAACCGATCAACATCGACGCGTGGACCAAGACGGGCCTCGGCTTCGTCACGGCTGGGCCAGGGCTGATGTACGCGATAACGCCGAACACCGGTCTTTTCATCGAAGTCCGGCCGACCGTGCTTTTTCCGACGTTCGGGTTCGCGGCGAGCGGGCTGCTCGGGTACACGGTGGGCTTGTAGCCTGCTGGGTGAGATCAGGAGCGGGCACGGGCACGGGCACGGGCACGGGCACGGGCACGGGCACGGGCACGGGCACGGGCACGGGGGAGGCTGAGATCGCTGTTAACCTCGACCTGGACCCCCGCGGCATGCTAGCTGGCGCGACCAACCCCTCATGCAGACGACCGACATCCGCAAAGGATTGAAACTCCAGATCGACGGCGTACCGTACGCGGTCGTCGAGCACACGTTCGTCAAACCTGGAAAAGGTCAGGCATTCACGCGAGCCCGCATCAAGAACCTGACGACGGGCGCCGTCATCGAACGCACGTGGAAGTCGGGCGAGTCGGTCGAAGTGGCCGACGTCGATACGCGCAAGATGACCTACTCGTGGGACGAGGGCGACAGCCTGGTCTTCATGGACACGAGCACGGGCGACCAGCTCTCGGTCATGAAGGACAAAGTCGGCGACGAAGTTCGCTTCTTGAGCGAAGGGCTCGACTGCGAAGTCACCGTCTACAACGGCAATCCGATCGGCATCGAGCTGCCTCCGAGCGTGGTGCTGCAGATCACGGAGAGCGAGCCGGGCATCAAAGGCGACACGGCCAGCGGCGCGACCAAGCCGGCGAAGCTGTCCACGGGAGCGTTCGTCAACGTGCCGCTCTTCATCAAGGAGGGCGAGTGGGTCAAGGTCGACACGCGCACCGGAGATTACCTCGAGCGCGTGAATCGCTGAGCGCCGGGCGGGGGGAACGGATCGCGGCGTGCTAAGGAGAGGGTCATCGACGTCTACGGCAACACGACCGGCCTGCCACCATCGGCGATGCGCGCTCTCGAGCGCCTCTACCGGCGTCGCGTGCCCGCAGACGACATCTCGACCCCGGAGCTCACACGCTCGATCGCCGCGGTGTCGCTCGAAACCGGCCGGCAAGTGGGCGTGCTCATCCACCGGTCGGGGCAGGTCGACTATGTGGTCGTCGGTGATGCTTCGAAGCTGATGCTCCCGGACATCGGCCGCCTCCGCGCCGCCGAGGGTCGCTTCCGCGGCCTGCGCCTGGTGCACACGCACTTGCGGGGCGAGCCGATCAGCCGCGACGATCTCGTCGACTTGGTCCGCTTGCGCCTCGACCTCGTCGCGGTGATTCAGCTTTCGCACGGCGGCGAGGCCCGCACGATCGAGTACGCGCACAACGTCCCTGCCGCCGAGGGCGCCGATCCCTACCGGGCGGTGGGGCCCCTGCCGATCGGGCAGACTCGCGTCGACATCGGACGCCTGATGGCGGACCTCGAGGCGGAGTTCGCGCGTCGGGGGCGCGCGCGCGACGTGAAGGCCAGGGACGGTCGCGCCATCCTCGTTCACGTCGGCGACAAGCGAGCCGGTGGCGCCCACGAGGCCGAAGAAAGCACGCGCGAGCTGCGCGAGCTGGCCCGTACGGCGGGGACGGAGGTCGTCGACTGCGTCGTCCAGCTGCGCGATCACGTCGATCCGAAGCTGGTCATGGGCAAGGGCCGCCTTGAAGACGTGGTCCTGCGCGCGATTGAGCTCGACGCCGGCGTCCTCGTCTTCGATCGGGAGCTGACCCCCGCCCAGGCGAGCGCCATCGCAAAGCGCACCGACCTCAAAGTGATCGACCGAACGCAGCTCATTCTCGACATCTTCGCCCAGCGGGCCGAAGGCAGGGACGGCAAGCTTCAGGTCGAGCTCGCGCAGCTCAAGTACGCCATGCCTCGTCTCGTGCTCAAAGACGACAGCCTGTCGCGGCTGACCGGCGGAATCGGCGGTCGCGGGCCCGGCGAGACCAAGCTCGAGATCGGGCGGCGGCGGGCGAAAGACCGAGTCGCCCATCTCGAGCATCAATTGAAGTTGCTCGCGCGGCAGCGCGAGCAGCGGCGGCGAAAACGCACGCGCACGCGGGTGCCCACCGTGGCCATCGTCGGCTACGCGAACGCGGGCAAGAGCACGCTGCTCAACACGCTCACTGGCGCGGACGTGCTCGCCGAGGACCGCCTGTTCGCGACGCTCGACACGCGCTCCCGCATGCTGCGCTGCGGCTGGGCGGGCTGGGGTGAGCGCGAGGTCGTCGTCACCGACACGGTGGGGTTCATCCGCAACCTGCCGAAAGACCTCTTCGCGGCGTTCCGAGCGACGTTCGAGGAGGCCGCGGACGCGGACCTGCTCCTGCACGTGGTCGACGCCAGCGATCCGGCCAGGGACGAGCACGAGCGCACGGTGATCAACGTTCTCGAGGAGCTCGATCTGACGGCCCTGCCGCGCCTTCTCGTCTTCAACAAGGTGGATCTCGTCGAGCCGGGGGAGCGACGCCGGCTCGAGCGGATTCATCCCGAAGCGCCGCTGGTCAGCGCCAGCCGTCGGGAGACGACGCGACCGCTCCTCGAATGCATCGCCCGCGAGCTCGCAGCCAAATGGGAGGAGAGCGCCAAGGGCCCGACGGTGTCGCCCAGCGCCCCGGAGGATCTCGAGCGCGACGAGGAGGTCGTCGAATGATCACGTCGGGAATCCATGTGCTATTGCGGCTCGCCCCGTTCGCGCTCCTCGCCCCGGCGGGATGCGCGGGCGCTCTGCCGCGTGCCGAGGCGCAGTTCGTCGACGGCGATTACCCCGACGCCAAGCTGGCGCTTGTGGCGCTCGAGGCTGAGAGCCGGACGTGGAACGACGGCAAGCGCGCCGAGTACGCGCTCTATCGCGGGTTGACGCACGCAGCGCTCGGCGATCGCGAGCAGGCGGGCGTGTGGCTGCTGGCGGCCAAGGCGATCGAAGACGCCCACGCCGGTTCGCTGTCGCACGAAGACGCGCAGCGACTGAAGGTGGCGTTCGAAAGCAACGACGTCCCGTAGGGGAGGGGCGTTTCGCGAAGCGTGCACGGGCCCCTGCGGTCGCGGCTGCCTGGATGGCGACGCGCTATCACGACGCCGACGCACCGCCGGCGAGCGGCAACCGCACGACGAACGTCGATCCTTCGCCGAGACGGCTCGTGGCGACGATCGATCCGCGGTGTGCCTCGACGATCGCCTTCGCGATGAAGAGTCCGAGCCCGAGCCCGCCGAAGTTCTCTTTCGGAACGCTGCGCTCGAACGGCGAGAAGATCAACGCCAGTCGATCCGCGGGAATGCCAATGCCGTGGTCGCGTACCGTGAGCACCGCGTTCGCCGCGTCGCGATCTGCGGTGATCTCGATGGGATGGCCGCGTCCAAACTTGATGGCATTGTCGAGCAGCTCGTCGACCAGCTGTCCAACGCGCGCGCAGTCCCAACGGCCTGGGACCGAGGACTCCGCGGAGACGGAGATCGCACACCCGACACACTGTGCCCGCTCACCCGAGCGCTCCACGCGTTCCTTCACGATGGTTGCGAGGTCGCACGATTCGAGCGAGAGGGCCATCCCTTCGGCCCGGATATGCAGCGCGTCGAACATGTGTTCGACGAGTGCGCTGAGGCGCCGCACCTGTCGCGCCTGCGCGTCGTCGCCCATGATCTCGCCTGCGCCGCCGCCGCGCCGACCACGGCGCAGGACGCCGTCGGCCATGAGCTGCAGCGCCGCGAGAGGCGTGCGCAGCTCGTGCGCCGCGAGGACGAGGAAGTCGTCGCGAGCGCGGATCGCGTCGCGCGCGACCTCGTACAAGCGCGCGTTCTCGAGCGCCCCGGCGACTCGTGCCCCGACACCTTCGGCAAGGCCGAGGTCTTCGCCCCGGTAGTGGCGATGCGTAGCGAAGAGCGCCATCACACCGACCACTTTCCCGGCGATGGCGAGCGGCACGAGCATCGCCGTTCGAAGACCCAGGGTGGCGAAACGAGCGCGCTGTGCCTTGGGAACGCCGTACCGCCTGAGCGCGGTCGGAGACGCGTTGGGAACCAGCAACGACTGACCCTGGTGGAGCAGCCCGGGAACCTTGGCCTCTGTGGCCGCGAGCATGACTTCCTCGACGAGGCGTCTCATGGTCGGGTCGGCATGAGTCGATCCGATGCCCTTGAGGAAACCGTCGCTGAGGAGGGCCCAAATCATCGCGAAATCGGCGAGCTGGGGAACGACCAGCCCCAAGGTGGAGCTTGCGATGTCGTTCATTTCGAGCGATCGAGTGATGAGGCGCGATACGCTGTCGAGGAACGCCGCGCGGCGACTGGCGGCCTCGGCGCAGGTCTGGGCGCGCACCGCGAGCGTGGACGCGACGACCTGGCCGACACCCACGGCAAAGTCCTCGTCCACCGCGCTCCAGCGCCTCTTCGCGCCCACATGTTCGTGGCAGAGAACGCCGGCGAGCCGGCCGTCCAGCCATACGGGAACGTCGAGCATCGACGAAATTCCGCGGGCGAGGCAGTAGTCGCGGAGCTCGTGCACGCGCGGATCGCCATAGACGTCATCGACGCTCACGATTCGTGCCTTCAGAATCGCGTCGAAGTAGGCCGGGTGGTCCGACCGGAGGAGCGAGGCGCCGTGCTCGAAGGCTCCAGAGCTCGCGACGTAGCCAGCCTCGCAGTGGATGCTCGCGGGCTCGTCGCGAAGGCTCCAGAAGCTCACGCGCTCGATAGAGATCACTTCCGCATCGAGCTGAACGATGCGTCGCATCGACTCGGCCCAATCTTCCCCGTGCTTCGCGGACGCGAGCTCGAGGAGCGCCTGCGCCGTTCCACGGTTCAGCCCTGTCGCTGCGGGTGCCGGCGCAGCCATGATCGTCGTGCCCCGACCGAGACGGCCGTGTCGCCTTCGCCTGAGATCCGTCGAATACCTCATCACGGCACGGATGCGGATTCCGCGCCAAACCCTTCGGCGGAAGCTTTGCCCGTGTGGCGCGTGCGCAGTCTGTTCCGCGGCGGCCCGGGCTTGACAAAGTTCGATACTCGTCTAAATAGACAACCGTCAAATCATGTTCGACGACGTCCCCGCGTTCCAGGCGCTGGCCGATCCCACGCGCCGACAGATCCTGAAGCTCCTTCGGAAAGGGTCGCTCACGGCGGGCGAGATCGCGGCGCAATTCGAGCTCACGAAGCCGACCCTGTCGCACCACTTCAAAGTCCTCGAGACGGCTGGGTTGGTGAGGTCCGAGCGGCGCGCGACGACCATCGTCTATACGCTGCAGAGCAACGTGCTCGAAGACCTGGCGGCAGCCCTGCTGGAGCTGTCGTCATCCGTTGGTGCGTCCCGCAGACGTAGCGTGAGGAAGCCGTCATGACCGATGCCCGCCGAAGCGCGCTGTCGTTCGACCTCCTGACCGCCGTCGCCCTCGCGGCGGCGTTCGCGCTGACGGCCGCCGTCTATGCTCGCCTGCCGAACCCCATGCCCACGCACTTCGATATCGAGGGCCGACCGAACGGCTGGATGCCGCGCGCGCTTGGCGCCTGGCTCGTCCCGGTCCTCACTGTGGGCGTGGTCGCGCTCACGCGCTTCGGAGCGCGGATCATGCCGCCGGGATGGCGCGATCGACTCGCGGCGTCGCCCGTTCGCTTCCTTTCGTTCGCGCTGGCCGCGACGCTATTGGGGGTGCACGGGCTCGTTCTGCGCGCCTCGCTGTCGCCCGCACCTCGGCTCGGCGGCGCGATATGGGTGCTGCTCGGCGTTCTGTTCGTCGCTATCGGGCTCGTGCTTCCGCGAACGCGCCGCAATCCGTTCTTCGGAGTTCGCACCGCGTTCGCCCTCGCGTCGGACGAGAACTGGGCGCGGACCCAGCGCTTCGGCGGCTACGCGATGACAATCGGCGGTGGGGTCGCCCTCGCTGCGGGCGCGCTCGGATCGCCGACGCTCGCCATCGCCGCGATCCTCGTCTCGGGCGTGGCTCCGGCCCTTTGGTCTTGGTTGGTTGCGCGAAGCGGTCCGGGCGACATTCCACCGAGCTCCGCCAAGAGGTGACCCCGGGGGCGCTATCGTCGGGACGCAGCCGCGTCTCTTCGCCGGCGCGAACGGACGATCGAAAACGCCAAGAAGCCCGCGGCCGCGAGCGGGGCGGCCCACGCGTCGGGGTCGGACGTCGCGGCCGAGCAGCCGGAAGACTTGTGCAGGACGGGGACCACGGTGGTGCCACCGGAGCTGCTCGAGCCGTTGCTGCCGTTGGGTGTGCCGGCGCAGTTGCACACCGGGCACTGCGGCGCGTTCACGGATTGGGTCACCTGGTACACGTTGCTCAGGGTGCTCTGATCGTCCGCAGCGCGGAGGACCAGATCGTTCGCGAGCGCCGAGTGAATCAGGTCCGCGCGCATCCGCGTGATTCGGACCGACGCGTTGCCCTCGGGGAAGAGAGCGGCCAGGTCTTCGGTTTGCGCCTCGGCCTCGGTCTGCGACGTGCCGCCGTCTGGCCCGGGAATGGCCATGTAGCCACTTGCCCCGCCGCTGCTGCTGCCACCACTGCCGCTGCCGCTCACCGCGACGCCGTTGATGACGGCGTTCTCGATCGTGTACGGCGAAAGGACGAGCGAGCTCTCGATCTGCCAGGCCGAATTTTGGGCGTCGCTCTCCTTCTGGATTTGCACGGTCGTATACGTGCTCTGGTTCATCGCCCAGTCCCACGTGAGGTCCGACGGCGAAATGGTGAAGAAAGGAAAGTTGTCCGGCTCGTATCGTCCGTCGGCGATGACCCACAGCGTGATGCCCACCGTCGCGCCCGTGCCCGCGGCCACCATCCGCAGTGGCAGCGTCAGCCCTGCCCCCGGCGTGGTCACCCGCACCGGGCGCATCGCGCGAACTCCCTGTCCCGGGGCGAGCTTCAGCGCCAAGAAATCGAATCCGTCCGCGACGTATGCCGCGATGATCGGCTGGACGTCCGCGGAGACGACGTAGCCGTTGGTCGTCAGCCACGTTTCGAGCGCGCTCGGATCGGTCGACGCGAGCTGCACCGTCGCATAAGGACCGACGGTTTGCTCGCTGAGCACAGTGACCGCGCCCGAGCTCGACCCGCTGCCGCTGCCCGCGTTGCTGGCCGGGAAGGCCCCAAGGCCACCACAGTTGCACGACGGGCACGGTGGGAGGACGGGCGCGACAATCTCGGTCTTGGTGCTCTGCTCGAGCGCGGCGAATACTTCGTCCGCGCTGAGGCCGACCGTGACCGGGCCAGCGATCGGAAGCACCCAGGCAAACGACGCGGGCGACCCCGAGTACTTGATTTCGTCGTAGAGCGTCGTCTGCGTCGGCGAGATGCTGAATATCATCCGGTGGTCGGTCACCACCGTTCCGCTCTGCGTCGGCGGAGTGGGCTCGTGAAAGCACCCTCCGCAGGCTCGGGCGTCGCTCGCCGCGCCCGAGGCCGATAGCAGGGCCGCGGCGGCGACCGCACCGAGAGTCCCGCGATGGGTCACGATTTTCCTCCACGTCCACGTCCACGTCCACGGCGCCCGCGCACGAGCGACACAGCCACCAGTCCGCCGATCATGAGCTGCCCCGCCACGGCGTCGGGCTCCGATGCGACCGCGGCGCAGCCGGACGACTCGTGTGCGGTTGTTGGCGCTGCCCCGGACGCGGTGCCGCTGTCGGCCGCGCCGGCGTTGTTGGTTGCCCCCGAGCTGCTCGATGGCATGGCGCCGCTCGAGCTCGTGGCCGCCGCATCGGACCCGGACGACATTCCGCTCGAGCTTGCGGCGCCGCTCGAGCTGCTGGAGGCCGTGCCGCTCGAGCTCATCGCGCCGCTCGAGCTCATCGCGCCGCTCGACGCCGCGGCATCCGCCGCGCTCATCATCGCGCCGCTGGAGCTGCTGCTGCCGCCCGCGCACGGGCAAACGGGGCAGGGCGGTTGGTTGACCGACTGGGTCACCTGATAAATGTTCGACATCGTGCTCTGATCGGCCGACGCTTGGAGCACCAGGTCCGCCGCGAGCGCGCTGTGAAGCAGGTCGGCTCGCATGCGCGTGACTCGCAGCGAGACGTTGCCCTCCGGAAAGAGGGCTGCCAGGTCCGCGGTTCTCGCGTCGGCCGCTGCGCTCGCCCCCGCGTCCGTTCCCGGTAGCGACATATAGTCGTTCGCCCCGTACAACCCGTTCAGCACGGGGGTTTCGATCTGGAACGGCGACACAACGAGCGAGCTCTCGATCTGCCAGGCCCCGTTGTTGGCGGCCGCCTCTTTTTGCACTTGGACGGTCGTGTACGTGCTTCGTCCCGCGCCCCAGTCCCAGGTCAGCTCGGAAGGAAGGATCGTGAAGAACGGGAAGTTCTTCGGCTCGTATCGCCCGTCCGCGACGACCCACAGCGTGATGCCGACCGTGGCTCCGGTGCCCGCGGCGACCATGCGCAGCGGCAGCGAGAGCCCCGCTCCGGGCGAAGTGACGCGCACCGGGCGCATCGCCCGGATCCCCTGCCCGGGGTTCAGCCGGAGCGCGAGGAAGTCGAAACCCTCGGTCACGTAGGCGGCGATCACCGGCTGGATGTCCGCGGTGATGACGTAGCCGTTGGTCGTGAGCCAGTTGGTGAGCGCGGTCGGGTCGGTCGATTGCAATTGAACCGCGGCGTAGGGCCCGATCGTTTGCTGGCTGAGGACCGTGACCAAACCCGCGTCCGCCGATCCCGCCCCCATCGAAACGCCGCCGGCGGCGGTGACCGGGCCGCCGCGGCAATTGCACGCCGGACAGTTGAGGGGCGGGGCGACGATGTCCGTCGCCGTGGCGGACTCCAGCGAAGAGAAGACCGACTCGGAGCTCAATCCGACGGTCACCACGCCCCGGATGGGGAGCACCCACGCGAACGACGCCGGCGACCCGGCGTACTTGATCTCGTCGTACAAGGTCGACTGCTGCGTCGAGATGCTGAAGATCATGCGGTGGTCGGTCACCACCGTCCCGGTTTGCGTCGGCGAGATGGGCTCGTGAAAGCATCCGCCGCACGCCCTTGCGTCGGGCGCGGAAACCGCGACGACAGTGAGTACGGCGGCAGCGACTGCCCCAAGAAGCCATTGGCTCTTCATGACTGGTTTCCCTTTCGGCGACGTGCGGTGCGCGCGCGGAACCGAAATCGGTGCGCACACGACCACTCGACCCATCTACCCGCCCGGCTACTCAGCACGGCTCATGCCACGCAGGGCGAACGCCGGGTTTCGTGACTGGGTTCCCACGCCCGCGCGTCGCATATGTCATGGGCGGCACAGCATGGCACATGCTCATATCCACGTGTAGTTGAAGCTGACGCTCACACGCTCTTCCAACGTGGGATTGGAGGGCACTTCATGGCGCAGCCAGCTCTCGAACAGGACGACTTTGCCCGCCTCGGCGTCGCACGTGACTTGCGCGAGGTTCTCCAGCCTGCACTGCGCCACCCGGGGCGGCGCGATCGCTTTGCATCGCTCGGCGCGGGGATCCTCGAATCGGATGACCGAGCAACCGGGCGGCGTGCGCACGTAGTACGTCCCGCTGACCACCGCCCCGGGGTGCAGGTGCAGCGGGTGAACGGCGTCCTTCGACATGATGTTCACCCAGCAATCGGTCATCGCGAGGGTCGCTTCTCGGAGGTCCATGTCGAGGCGGCGTGTGAAGCGCATTACGTGGGGCCAGATCTTGCGCTCGAGGTCGATGAACGTCGGAAACGCCGAGAAGGTCCGGTTCAGAGTGCGAAGCGTTCCGTACGACGTGTAGCCCGACGGGTAGTTCTCCCGGCACCAGAGCTGCCCGGCGGCGTCCTGCTCGCGGACCTTTCGGCATTCCTCGAGGAGCGCGCGGCCAAAGTCGTCGGAGCCCTTCTTCTGCAAGGGGGACTCGTAGATGAACGTGGGAAACCATGGCTTGATTGGCATGCTTCGCTCGAGGGGCCCCCACGGCCGAATCACACCACGGAAGGCCCCCGCCGAGGCCGGCATTCTATCGGACGGAACGTCCGCCCCAAGGGCTGCTATGGCTTTCCCAATGTCCACTTCTCGCGTCGTCCGCGCGCCGCGAGGCGGCGACCTCTCCTGCAAGGGATGGGTTCAAGAGGCCGCTCTGCGCATGCTCCACAACAACCTCGATCCCGAGGTCGCCGAGCGCCCAGAGGAGCTGATCGTTTACGGGGGGAGCGGAAAAGCTGCTCGCAACTGGGACTGCTTCGACGTGATCGTGCGCGAGCTCCGCGCGCTCGGCGGCGACGAGACGTTGCTCGTGCAGTCGGGAAAGGCCGTCGGCAAATTCCGCACGCACCCCGATGCGCCGCGCGTGCTTCTCGCGAACGCCAACCTGGTTCCCAAGTGGGCGACGTGGGACGAGTTCCGCCGACTCGAAGCGATGGGCCTCACGATGTTCGGGCAGATGACGGCGGGCTCGTGGATCTACATCGGCACGCAGGGGATCCTGCAGGGGACGTACGAGACGTTCGTCGCCGCGCGCCGGGCGTATGCCGCGAGGACGGGGCAGGGCGGCCCGTTCTGGGTGCTCACCGCCGGCCTGGGCGGAATGGGCGGTGCGCAGCCGCTCGCGGCGACGATGGCGGGGATGAGCTGTCTCGCCGTGGAAGTCGATCCGGCGCGCATCGAGAAGCGAATCGCCGCGCGGTACGTCGACGAGCGAGCCGACGATCTCGACCAGGCCCTCGAACGTCTCGAGGCGGCGAGCAAGCAGGGGCGTTCGTTGAGCATCGCCCTCTGCGCCAACGCCGCCGAAGTCTTTCCCGAGCTCGCGCGGCGCAACGTCGTGCCCTCCCTGGTCACCGAGCAGACGGCGGCGCACGACCCGTTGCACGGATACATTCCTCTCGGCCTGTCGCTGGAGGAAGCGGCCGAGCTCCGCGCCGAAGACCCGGCTGGATACGTCGAGCGGGCCAAGGGGAGCATGGCGGAAGAAGTGAGCGCGATGCTCTGGATGCGAGGCGCCGGGGCCGAAGTGTTCGACTACGGCAACAACATCCGCGCGTGCGCGGCGGAGGCGGGATGTCCGCGCGCGTTCGACATACCGGGCTTCGTCCCCGCGTACATCCGACCGCTCTTCTGCGTCGGCAAAGGGCCATTTCGGTGGGTCGCCCTCAGCGGCGACCCAGCGGACATCGCGGCGACCGATGACGCCGTGCTCGCGGCCGTGCCCGATGACGCCGATCTTCGCGCGTGGATCGTCATGGCGCGCGAACGGGTGAAGTTCCAGGGGCTGCCGGCCCGCATCTGCTGGCTCGGGTACGGCGACCGCGCGAAAGTGGGCGCCGCGTTCAATCGTCTCGTGGCCACGGGGAAGGTCAGGGCCCCGATCGTCATCGGGCGGGACCACCTCGACAGCGGAAGCGTCGCTTCTCCCCATCGCGAGACCGAAGGAATGAAAGACGGCTCGGACGCGATTGCCGACTTTGCCCTGCTCAATGCGCTCGTGAACACCGCGGCCGGCGCGAGCTGGGTGAGCTTCCATCACGGCGGCGGCGTCGGGATCGGGATGAGCCTGCACGCGGGGATGGTCGTGGTCGCGGACGGTACGGCGGAAGCCGGGCGGCGCATCGAGCGTGTTCTCACGACCGATCCCGGCATGGGCATCGTGCGGCACGCGGACGCCGGCTACGACGCGGCGATCGCGTTCGCCGAGACCCACGGGGTTCACATTCCGCATCGGAGCGGCGGAACGCGTCAATAGGGCGCGCGCCCGATGAAGTTGCCCGCCGGTGCGTAGTTGCAGATCCAGATGTCTTCCGAGGTCGTGCCGTTCTTGCAGCTCGCGACGCCGCACCCGAGCTGCGTGCTCGTGCGCCACACGACCTGGGTGTAATGACCGCAGCCATCGCTATTGAGGTTCGTGTAACACGCGATGTCGCACTTCTCGGTGCCCTGGATCGTCCCGAACGTCCAGCAGGCCTCCTCGGCGGCCCACGCGTTCACGGCTTGCTGTGCGGTGCTCGCCGACTGGAGCCGGCCGCCCGAGCCGAAGACCGCCAGATTTTCGCCGTAGTCTTTGGCCGCCAGCTCGGCGCCCGAGCGATGCTGGGGCTCTGCGCACATGCTTGTGGCCAGAGTTGTGGCCCACTGCTGCGCGTAATCCGCGATGGTGGGAGACCAGACGAGGAGCGGCAGCGGGGGTGTCGTGTTCACCGCGGCTCGCACCGCGTTGTGCGCGGCGGTGATCCCCGCGAGACGGCCGCTTTCCGGATCGCCTGCGACTGCGTCTCTCCCGTCCCCGGTGTCCGCCGCGTTCGCGTCGCTCGCGTCGCTCGCGTCGCTCGTGTGGCTAGCGGCGCCCGCGTCACTGGAATCGACGACTTGGTCCCCACGCGCGTCGACGAGCGGAGCGCCGATGTCCGCTGCGTCGGCGCTTGGTTTCATCGACCGAGCGTCTGTCGAATGGTCCGCGTCGCTCTCCGGTGATGACGCGTCGGTCGACTCGCCGAACGATGGGCCGGGGCCGTCCGGCGCGCTGCAGCCGGCGGCGAGCATCAGCCCGATCGCGACGAGAAAGGTGCGCCCTGTCATCTCGCGTCTCTTCACACCGTAGCGCAGGATGAGCGTCCTTCGACCTGATCGTCGATCGCGGAGCTTGGTGACGACCCCTGCGCCGCTCGATTGGATCCGTACGTTCCCGTTGCACGGTTCAATTCTCGCGTGCCCGGACGGCGCGTGCTGCCGGACCCGCCGCGCGATGAAGGCACGGGCCTGGTCCGCGCTCGTGGTTTCGGTCAGCGGCCGTTCACGTGCGCGATCCTGGGGGACGATCACCCGCGCGGCGCCAGCGGCAGCGGATAATCACTGACCGCGACGCGCCGGCCGTCCGGATCGCGGAAGTAAAGGGTGTAAGCGGTCTCCGCTTCGACGCGTATCCCTCCCCGCGCGAGGCGCTGCCGCCATGCCTCCTTGGTCTGCGCACCCATGGCGAAAGCCACGAGGTCCATCGTGCCCGGCATGACCCCTGGCTCCCCTTCGTCCGCTCGCTCCAGCATGAGCACCGCGGCCCCCGCATCCAGCCAGACGCTCCCGTCGGGCGCGCCATGGCCGGCGACGACCGCGAACCCGAGGATTCCCGTGTAGAAGGCCTCCAACCGCTCGAGGTCGGCCGAACGCATCGCGACGTGATGGACCCTCATTCTGCGCCCCTTCTCGTGCTAAGCCGCACACGTGACTACCAGTCGTCCTCCCCGTGTCGTCGTCGCCACCCACGGCCACTGCTTCGATGGCCTCTGCTCCGCCGTGATGTTCACGCGTCTTTACCGGCATCGCTTCCCGGATGACGGGGCCTCGTTCACCTACCACGGCGCAGGCTACGGCCCCGGCCTGAACGGCGTCGACCCGAAGGTGCTCACCGGCGACGTGAACGCGATCCTCGACTTTCGCTTCGCCGCCGTGCCCGCGCTGAGCTGGTACTTCGACCATCACGTCAGCGCTTTCGCCTCACCCGACGACCGCGCGTTCTACGAGCGCGCGGCGGCGGAAGGCACGATCCACGGCGAGCGGCGCATGTTCCACGATGGCGCCTACAGCAGCGCCACCAAGCTCATCGCCGACGTCGGGCGCGAGCGATTCGGTCTGGATCTCGCCCCCACCGAGGAGCTCGTGCGCTGGGCCGACATCATCGACAGCGCCGGCTTTCACGACGCCAAGATGGCCGTCGATCGGACCGAGCCCGAGCTCCAGCTGATGACGGTGGTCGAGCACCTCGGCGACGACTCGTTCCTCGCGAAGATGGTCCCTCGTCTGCTCGAGCATCCACTCTCGGAGGTGGCGCGCACGGCGGAGGTCGTTCAGGCGTACGAGCCGCTGCGGCGTGCGCACGAGGGCTTCGTCAAGCTCGTGGCAGAGCACGCGAAGCCGATGGGGCCGGTCGTGCTGGTCGATCTGAGCGACGAGATCATCGAGGTCGCGGGCAAATTCGTGACGTACGCGCTTTTCCCCAAGAGCGCGTACTCGGTGCTCCTCAGCCGCTCGAAAAGCAAGTGCAAGATAAGCATCGGCTACAATCCTTGGTCGAACATCACCCGCCGGCACAACATCGCCGCGATCTGCGAGCGCTACGGCGGCGGCGGGCACCCAGTCGTGGGCGCGATCTCGCTCGCGGCCGATAAGCTCGAGGAGGCCAAGGCGCTGGCGAGCTCGATCGCGCTCGAGCTCGCGGCGTGAGCGTTTGGGCGGCGACCGGGATCGTCGTCGGGCACCGGGGTGGGCGAGGCGACGGGTGGCCGCCGGAGAACACGATGGCCGCGTTCGACCAGGCCGCTCGACAGGGCGCGTCGGCGGTGGAGCTCGACGTGCGCACGTGCGCGGGCAATGCGGTGGTGGTCTTTCACGACGCGACCCTCTCGAGGGCGACCGAGGGGCACGACGTCCGGCGTGTGCGCGACGTGGGCCTCGACGAGCTACGCACGTTGGGCGTGCCAACGCTTCCAGAGGTGCTCGGGTGGGCGGTCTCTCGACGCGTCGGCGTCAATGTCGAGATGAAGCACGACGTCACGCACGCCGCGGCTCTCTCTCGCGCGACCGTGGGGGCCGTGCGGGCCACGGGCGCCGACGTGCTTCTCTCGTCGTTCGATCCGCTGCTCCTCGCGCTTGCCGCGCTCGAGGCGCCGGCGATCCCGCGTGCACTGCTTGTCCGGCCGGGCCAGCCGCTCTGGGCCGACGCGCTTCAGCAAGTGGCCCGGCCCCCCCTCGTGCGCTGGCTGCACATCGAGCGTACCCAGGCGCAGCCGGACACGATGGCGCGTCACGCGCGGCGGGGTTTGCGTCTCGGCGTGTGGACGGTCAACGATGAGGCCGAGGCCGTCCACCTCGTCGATCGCGGCGCCGCGTCGATCATCACCGACGCGCCAGGCGCAATCCGAAGCGCGCTCGGGACGAGTACCTTGAATCTCCACCCGCTTGACTCGCGGCGGTGATGTTCTCTCACGTGCATCGACTCCAGTGATCGATGGACTACTCGCAGTTGACCTGCTCCGGGCGCATCCCCGGCGGCGCGGGTTGCTCGAACGTTCCCTCGGGCAGCGGAGGATTCCACGACAGCTGCTGGTACTGGAAGCGCACGTCGGCCTCCGGGTCCGGCACTTCCATACGGATCTTCCTCGGGATCTCGGCGTCGCACGGGGGACCGCTCGGCGGCACGGGCGGTGCTAAGCCGTCGGGATCCTCCCGGGGGCCGGCCGTCGGCGCCGTGGCGTGGTCGCTGAGCTCCGCGTGGTAAAGCACGTACTGCTGTTGTTCGACGCGCACGTCGAGCACCCGCATCCGCTGCTGGTCCCACGGCTTGGTCCAGTCGTCGGGGCGCGGCGCCAGATGAACCTCTTCGCGCGCTTCGCTGGAGCTCGGGATGAAGAGCACCCAGTACCCCTGCGGGCTCCAGGCGATGGTCGCCGCCTGCGGGTCGTGGCGCAAGACCGGCGCCTCGCCGCGGAGCAGATCGACGAGCACGTGCCCCGGCACCGGCACCGCCGTCAGCCGGGCGATGTTGCAGGCGCTGGCCGGGCCGACGTAAAAGTGCTTGTCGCGCAGGTCGGCGAGGGCGAACCGCGATCCGTCGGCCGTCAAGGTCGCCAGGGAGACGCCGAAGGGGCTGACGATGTCCAGGCGGATGAGCGCGGGTCGTTCCGCGAAGAGCATGACGTCGCCGCGCCCGCGCCCGTGCTCGCCGAAGAGGTCGAACTTCGCGTTGCCCTGAATGCCGTTGCCGCACGCGAATGTGGCGTGCATGCGGACCAGGGCTGCGTCGGCCGTCGGCGGAGACGAGGGCGGCGGCGCAGTACCCGCGCATCCGCACGCAGCGAGAGTCGGGATGCCGAGGGCGAGCAGTCTCGTCGGACGCGGGAGTCGTTGCATCGGGAGCGCCACGGCTACGTAAGCGCGGAAGGCCCAGGGCACAACCCCTCACCGCGCCAATCCCTGCCGCCGCGCTTCCTGGAGGCCCCGGTCGATCACGTCGATGGCCTCGGCGCCGACGCCGAGCCCGCCGAGCGCATCGCGCGTGGCCCAGCGCGCGTCCGCCGCGTCGTCCCCGGCGACGATCGGACGATCGCCTTCGTCCTCGGGCACGAGGAGGTGCTCGTGGATCGCGAATGCGAACCCTTCGGGAGCGATCAGGACGACGCCGAGCGGGCACACGACACGGGTGGCGAGCGAGGTCTCTTCGCGAACCTCTCGGACGATCGCGTGCTCGAGCGACTCGCTCTCCTCGACGCGTCCGCCCGGCAGGGTCCACGCCCCCGCGTTCGGCGCCCGCGCGCGTCGAACGAGCAGAACGCGCCCGACTCGGTCCACGACGACCGCTCCGACCGCGAGGACGGGGATTGGCTCGGCTTGCGGCGAGGACGGCATGGGGGCGATTCTACGGTGCATGCTGGGCTTGGCGCTCGTGCGCCCACTCGAGGACGACTGGCGCGAGACGCTGGACGCAGTCGCTCGCCGGCGAGGCTGGCCGACCAGCCGCGACGTGGCCAGGCTCGCCTCGCGAGTGGCCGACCTCTCGGCGGCGTACAACGACGCGTCCGTCGCGCGCGCGGTCGCGAGCGATGCCGGTGCCGCTCGCCTGGGCTTCGGGTTTGCTCGAGACGTGCCGAAGGGTGCGGCCGCAGCGCGCGAGCTGGTGGCCACGGGAGCCCTTCGTCTTGGCAGCGCCCCATTGCGCGTGCTTGACGTCGGGGCCGGGCTGGGTGCCACGACCTGGGGGCTGGTCCGGGCGCTCGAGGCGGCGGACCGGGGCACGGGAACCGTGCCGGCGCATGCGGAGTCTGGTCCCCGCGTCGTCGAGGCGACCTGGGTGGAGCCCGACGTCCAGGCGCTCGAACTCGCCGACGAGGTGCTGCGAGGACGCCGGGCCGCCGGGCGCGGCGCCGTTGAGCTGCGCGTCACGCCGGTCGCACGCCCCATCGGGGCCGCCGGCGCCTTCGACGGCCTCGGTCGGTTCGACGTGGTGCTCGCCGGTCACCTGCTCAGCGAGTTGGACGTGGGTGCCCCGGCCGATGCGCGCGTCGACCGTCATGCGGCACTCTTGCACGGCCTTCTCGAGCACCTCACCAAGGACCACGGCTCGCTCGTCCTCATCGAGCCGGCGCTGCGCGATCGAACGCGTCACCTGCACCGCGTCCGCGACGTGCTGGCCTCCCGCGGCGCGACCGTGTTCGCGCCCTGCATGCACGGCGGGCCGTGCCCTGCTCTCGCTCGCGAAACGGACTGGTGTCACGAGGACCTCGCCGTGGACCTGCCGGGCTGGGTCGTCCCGATCGCGCGGGCCGCTGGTCTCCGACGCGAGGGGCTGACGTTCAGCTATCTCGTGTTGCGCAAGGACGCTCTGCGCCTCGCCGACTCGTTTCCCTCCGCGCCCGGCGCCGCGCGCCTGCGCGTCGTGTCCGAGCTGATCCGCACCAAGGGCAAGCGCGAGGCGTTCGTCTGTGGCGAGCTCTCGGCGGCGGGCGCTGGCACGTCCGTGGCCGCGCGCGTTCGGGCGACGCGGCTCGACCGCAGCGCGTCGGATGGCAATGCCCCTTGGGCAGAGATCGGGCGCGGAGACGTGCTCGTCGTCGACCCGGCGCCGAGCTTGCTCAAGCCGCGCATCGAGCCAGGCTCCGAGGTCACTCGTTCAAGGTGACACCGAATCGCGTTGACGGACTTGTGCGTCGTCGACTACCTGCTCGCGAGCGATGCGTGGACTCTACGCGATCGTGGACGTCGCCACCCTCGACGCCTGCCATCTCGACCCAGTGGCGTTCTCCCAAGCGGTGCTCAGTGCGTCACCGGCGGCGCTTCAGCTGCGCGCCAAAGACTTCCCATCGCGCGAAGCGCTCGCGCTGTTGCGACAGCTCGCGCCCATGTGCCACCGCGCAGGGGTCCCGCTCGTCGCGAACGACCGGCCCGACCTGGCCATCTTCGCCGGATGCGATTTGGCGCATGTGGGGCAGACCGACATGCCGATCGATCGCGTTCGCCGTCTCGCGCCGGGGCTCGGCGTCGGCGTGTCCACCCACACGATCGACCAGCTCGATGCTGCGCTGGCCGCGCGGCCCGCGTACGTGGCTTTCGGTCCCGTCTTTGAGACGTCGACCAAGGCGCATCCGGACCCCGTGGTGGGGGTGGGGTTGCTCGCCGAGGCTCATGCGCACGCCTTGGCGGCAGGAATCCCGCTGGTCGCCATCGGCGGCATCACGCTGCCGCGTGCGCACCAGCTGGTCGGCCTGGTCGAGGCGGCGGCGGTGATCTCGGCACTGCTCCCGCCTGAGGCTCTGCGCGGCGGAGCTCTATCGGTGGAGGGGGTGCTGCGTGAGGTGACGGCGCGGGCGCGGGGTTTCCAGGAGCTGCTCGCGCCGGGGCCGCCGATGGCAAGGACCGCGCGGTGAGCGTGATCCTCGGCTTACTTGTCGCCACCGGGGGCGCGGTCATCGGGCGCGCGCTTGCGTTGCGGCTGCGCGCGCGGCGGTTGACCGAATCGGAGCCCATCGACGGGAAGAGGCCTCCCGTGGCCGAGGTGCTCTCCGCATTTCCCTGTCGCCTGGGTGACGTCGTCGTGCGGACTGCGGAGCGCGACGAGGCATGGCTGGCCGGCGCATTGGTCTTCGAGGAGGAGCGTCCGGTCGCCGCGCTGTTCGTGGCGCCGGAGGCGGGGGCCGACCGCGCGGTGCTCGCGCGCGAGGGGATCGAAGAGCTGCTCTGGCTTTCTCCGCTGCCGATCGCCGAGCTCGCGGTGACCACCGACCCTCCGCACACGTTGGAGCACAAGGGCGTCCGATTCGAGCGTCTGCGTCGGCTGCCGGTCCGCGTCACGCGGGCGGGCAGCGGCGCGCCCAGCGTCGGTGATCGCGCCGTTGTCGCAGAGTATGGGGGGCAGGGGAGCGAGCGAATCGTCCTCGTGGCCGGAAGCGAGCAGACGCTGGCGTGGACCGGGGTGGCGCTGGGGCGGCGCGAGTACGACGTGCTCCCCGGGAGCTAGCTGGCGCGCATCTTCATCATCATCGCCTCGACCGCGAGTTGGATCGCGGCGTTTGCCTCGATTTGCTCGACGGCAGAGACGACGATCGCGTGGCGCGCTGCGGCCACGTCCGCGTGGCGGTTCGCGGCCGAGACCTCCGCGCGGGCGAGAGCGCCGAACGCCGAGGCAAGGGCCTCGAGCAGGCCAACGAGGGGCCGCTTCTCCGCCTTCTTCGCCTCTTCGGCGAGCTCGAGCGCCGGGCCACGATCGATCGCATCGAGCGCCGCCATCGCGCGCGCGACGAACTCGTCGCGGCGGGCGCTCGCCTCGGCGTCGGACAAGGCGACCGCCGACGCCATGGTTCCTCCCGCCAGACCGGCAATCTGCGCCGCGCGCTCCCGGTCGACGCCCCGCTCTCGGAGCAGCTCCGCGATGACGTCATCCGGCAGGACGCCGAACCGCACGCGCTGCGTCCTCGACCGAATCGTCGGCAGAAGGGCATCGCACGAGCAACAGAGCAAGACGAAGTGAGTGCGCGCTCCTGGCTCTTCGAGCGTCTTGAGCAGCGCGTTGGCCGCGGAGGCGCTCAGCTCCTCCGCGCGACGCACGATGAACACCTTCGCGCGACCCTCGTACGGCGGGAAAGAAGCCCGCGCGAGGACAAGGGTTCGCACCTGGTCGATGCTGATGTCCTGGCTCTCCGGCGATCGCCGTCCAATGGTCGCCGGCTCGTAAAGCCCGCGCTCGAGCACGACCACGTCCGGGTGCGTCGGGCGGTCCGCCCCCGGGCGCGGCAGTGCTCGCGTGCACGGACTGCACGCACCGCACGCGTCCGCCGCGTCCGCGGCCCTTCGCTCGCAGACGAGGGCCTGGGCCAACCCAAACGCGGCGCGCTCTTTGCCGACGCCCTCGGGGCCGTCGAACAGGTAGGCATGATGGACGCGCGCGGTTGACAGCGCGCGGCGCAAGGTCTGTATCGCCGTCGGTTGAGAGCGAACGGTCGTCAGGAATGCCGGCACCCCTTCAGCCTAGCTTGGCAGCACCTTCCGGCGCGGGCTCGTCCGGGCATCGCGCCGCGGCCGATCCGCGCGCGAAGATGGCCATGTGCTCCACGGGCTCGTTGTGGTCGCCTGCCAGATCGTGCCAGCGCTCGGCCAGCTCCGCCCTGGGTAGGTAGACGTACGCACCCGGGGCCACCGTGCACGGGTCCATGAAGAAAAGGTTCTGGCTGTCGTAGCCGACCATCACCACGTAGTGTCCTGCGTCCCAGAGGTCACGCCAAGGCGTCTCGTGGTCGCGCCACGCCTGCAAGTCGACGATCGGGGGCTGGCGCGCGTCGATCGCGCGCTCGAGCTCGCCCACGGTGACGTCGCTGTGGCGGTATTCGGCGGTGACCCCGCCGGCATTGTTCAGAAAAGCAGCGATTGGCTGGGGCTCGGTTCCCTTCGCATGCGTGGTCTCGAGCGGCAGGTACAGGGCCGTCTAGTCGACCCGAGCGTACGCGTCCCACCGCCAGTAGCGAAGGAGCGCCAGGGTGGCGGCATTTCCGCAGCTGAAGTTGGTACGCTGCTTGACCGTGGGTACGCGGATGAGGTTTTGTGGCAATGGTGTGACGAAGTCGTACGGGTCGCGACGGCTCGTGGCGCGAGCGAGTTCCAGCGGCTGCTCAGTCATCATGGGACGGGGGAACCTTCTAGCGAACTGTCGGTCCGGGGGAAAGGTTTCAAGGCTTCTTAGGCTCGAGACCGCCAGCTCGGCCCTCTTCTTCCCGTTCGATGGCGTCCAACTCGTCGTCCGTGAGCGTCTCCGCCTGACCTTCGCCGCGCTCCCGAGCGAACATCCGGTTGAGCGTTCGCCGATCGATGCCCAGCACTTCGGCCGCTCGGGTCTTGTTGCCGCCCGTTCGCGAAAGGACCCGATCGATGTACCGGCGGTCGAGCACCGACAGCGTCGGCCAGTCGTCCGCCAGCGAGCCCAAGCTCGCCTCGCCCTCCGCGGCCCACGCGCCCGCCACCTCGGGCGGCATATCACTGGCCGTGATGACGCCCTCGCGTGCGAGCAGCATCGCGCGCTCGATGATGTGCGACAGCTCGCGCACGTTCCCGGGGAACGTGTACTTCTCCAGGATCTCGAACACTTCGGGTGCGACGCGGGGGGCCGGGCGGCCTAGGCGCTCGGCGTGCCGTGCGATGAAATGCCGGATGAGAAGGGGAATGTCGCGCCTGCGCTCGCGAAGCGGGGGAACGTGAACCGTGACCACCTGCAACCGAAAGAGGACGTCTTCCCGGAAGCGGCCAGCCAGAACTTCCGCCTTCAGATCACGGTTGGTCGCAGCCACGACGCGGGCGTCGACTTTGACGGTCTCCGCGGCGCCGACCCGACGGATTTCCCCTTCTTGCAGCACGCGAAGGAGTTGCACTTGCATCTTCGGGCTGATCTCACCGATCTCGTCCAGGAACAGCGTTCCCCCTTTGGCTTCCTCGAAGAGGCCGCGCTTGGTCGCGCTCGCGCCGGTGAATGAGCCGCGCTCGTGACCGAAAAGCTCGCTCTCGAGGATCGACTCGGGTAACGCTCCGCAGTTGACCGCGACAAAAGCCTTGCTTGCCCTGGGACTTTTCGCATGGATGGCTTTCGCGACGAGCTCTTTGCCGGTACCGCTCTCGCCGACAATGAGCACCGTGGCCGTGGTCGGTGCGACGTGGGCGACCGTCTTGTACACCGCCAGCATGGCCGCCGTCGTTCCGACGATCCGCGCGTCCGGCTGCGCCCCACCCTTCGTCGGGGACTCGCTCTCCGAGCCGGCAAGCTTGCGGCGCGCGATCGCCTCGGACACCTTTCGTTTGAGCTCGGTGGGCTCGATCGGCTTGGATAGGTAGTCATAGGCGCCCTCGCCGACCGCATTCATGGCCCCGTCGATGTCCGCATAGGCCGTCATGAGGATGACCGGGGTCGACGGGCTCGCCTCGCGAACACGGCGCAGGACTTCGTGACCACTGGTGTCGTTGGCCAGGTGGATGTCGCTCAGGACGACGTCGTAGCGCGCGACTTTCGCCGGGGAGGGTACGGCGTCCGCCGTATCGAATACGTCGACACGGTAGCCCTCGGTGCGCAGCACACGCGCAAGGAGGTTCGCGAGGGTGTCGTCGTCCTCAAAAAGGAGGATACGGGCCTGCTCCTCGGCGTCGCTCGCGGCGTCGTCGCGATTGTCCTCGGTCATGGCCTTCCCCCGACCGTCCGTTCGTGGCTGACGGTCGACCAGCGGGTGAGCGCGGCAAAGCGTCCCGCCTGGACTGATCGAGGCGACCTTCCTGTCACCTGACGAGGGTACTCGCACGCCATTTCCATGGTTGGCCTTCCCCATCTTCACGAGGGATGCCGACGGCTCCCATCAGTGCTCGGCACCAGGGAAACTTCAGTGTAGCTGGACTAATCCGTGAATGCGGAAATCCCGAGTCTAGTTCCGGGACGGGGTGAACGAGTGCAGGTCGCCGGAGCGGACGACGGGGCGTGCGGCTGTGCGCGGGAGGGTTGCCTTCCACTCCTCGGCGGCCCGACGTTGCTCTTCGGACGTGGAGTAGACGACGCGGTCCGGCTTGCTGCCCGCGGCGTCGAGGGGGGCCCACTTCGCGAGCAGGTCACCATAGGCGATTTGCTTGGGGTCGAAGACCACCCGGACTGCGTCTGAGTCGCCGACCATCCCAGCCTCCACTTCGAGGACCCCAGGCACCTCGCGAAGCGCGGCCTGGGCCCCCCGGCCCCCCGCCAGAAGAGCGGTGTCGAGCGTCGTCTCGCAGCCGGGTCGCTCGCCGGCCGGCGGCGTGGCGCAAGCGTTCGCGGTCGATGCGGCAACCGGCGACACCCGCGCGCCTCCCGCGAAGCGGGCGGCATAGGCCCCATAACCCTCGGCATCCAGCCGTTTCGACGGGATGAAACGCAGCGAAGCCGAGTTGATGCAGTACCGCAGGCCCGTCGGCGCCGGGCCGTCGTCGAACACGTGCCCCAGATGCGAGCCGCCGATGGTCGATCGCACTTCCGTTCGCATCATCCCAAGACTTCCGTCCGTCTTCGACACCACGCGCCCGTCCTCGATGGGTCGGGTGAAGCTCGGCCACCCCGTTCCGGACTCGAACTTGTCGAGCGAGCTGAAGAGGGGCTCGCCGGTCGCGACGTCGACGTAGATCCCGGGCTCGTGGTTGTCGAAAAACTCGTTGTGAAACGGCGGCTCAGTGGCGTCGTTTTGCGTGACTTGGAACTGAATCGGCGTGAGCTTCTTCCTCAACTCGGCAAGGGACGGCTTCGAGTACGTGGGGGCTCTCATGGATGCGTTCTCCTTCGCGATCGGCGGGTCGAGGTTGGCGGTCGGCGCCGCGAACGGCCGAGCTGGGGCGGACGACGGCTGACGGCACGCTGCCATGCCCAGGCCGACCAGCAGGGCTGCTGCGTACGAGTTTCGCCGGTGCATGTTCGCTCCTTGTGCCTCGGCCGAGGCTTCGGCCGTCTGCGCGTGGATGAATGTATCCACCGTGGAGTACGCGCGCCTGCGCGGGCCGTTACCGGCACTTCGTGCCGCGCTCGTGAGTCACCCGGGCTACTCTGTGGATGAGCGTCGTGTATCCGCTCGAGCCTCTCCGCGTCGAGGAACACCTGCACGGCCACCTCGGGTGGATCGCGGCGATGGCCCTCCTGCATCCTGCCGTTCTGCTCCGGCGCGCGCAGCGCCGGGCGCACTTGTCGGTGGTCTTCGCGGTCGCTCTGGTCACCCTTGCGGCCTGGATCGGGGTGACGATGTATCCGGCGTATCGCGAGACGTTGCGCCAGCCCATCTTCGCAGGCTCTGCGGCCGTCGGATACCTGTTCGAGCGCAAGGAGCATTTCGCGTTCGGAGCTGTGATGCTCGCGTGGACCGGAGGTGTCGGATACGCCGCGGAGGCGTTCGCCGAGGGAAGGGTGCGTGCCTCGTTGCGGCGGACCGCCCATTACGCGTTCGTGGCCGCGGCGGCGTTCGCCCTCGTCACCGCGGCGCTGGGGACGGTCGTCGCGGCGTACAAGACGTTTTGATCGCTCACCAGCGGTCGGTGCGAAAGGGGGCGGCCGGCAGCCCGGCGGCGTTCTCCAGATTCGCGTCCGGGTTGTCGGCCCATGCGTAGCGCACGGTGACCGGGACCTCCACGGCCGGGGAAGTCACGATGACCGCGTCGCCGTCGATGCGCGCCTGTGCCGCCCGGCAAACCCGATCGTCGCCGGCGAGAGCGAATCCGCGCACCTCGCCTCCTCCGCGGGCGCGCAGGCCGGCGGCGTGGCGAAACGCGACCCGGACTCCACCCGGACCGATCTCCACGCGATCGACGCTGGGCCCGGACCATTCGACGCCGCTCTGCCCGTAACTCCCGGCCAGCGCGACGAGCGCGAGGCGGCGGCCCACGTCTTGTTTGTTGCGGGGATGGATGTCGTCGGGGTCTCCGATGTCGATCGTCACGGCCATCCCCGTCGCCGGCTCGGCGAGAGCCTCGGCCTGGGCCTCGCGCAAGTACGCCCACGCGAGAGAATCGACGAAGCCCGCGAGCTGCACGAAGTAGAACGCAACCTCACCGGTACCGTTCCACTTCGCTCGCCAGTCGCGGACCAGCGCGACGAAGCGATCGCGGTACGTGGGGTGGTTGTCGACGTTGCTCTCCCCCTGATACCAGATGACGCCCCGCAAGCCGAACGGCACGAGCGGCGCGATCATTCCATGATACAGCGCGCCGGGTTCATTCTCCGAGTGTGCGCGCTCGGCGTCGATGTCCATCACGCTTCGCAACGCCTCGATGCTCGTCCACGCTTCGACGCGCGTTCCGCCCCACGAGGCGTCGATGACTCCCACCGGTACGGAGAGCCGCCGGTGAATCTCGCGGGCGAAGTAGTAGCCGACGGCCGAGAAGTCCCCCGCCGTCTCGGGGCTGCACGGACGCCAGCTGCCGTCGACCAGCGTCTGCGGCTCGCGAGCCGCCCGTTGAGCGACGCCGAAAACGCGGATCTGCGGCCAGCGTGCCTGCGCAGCCTCGACGGCCCCGTGGGCGCTCATCGAGACCTTCCACTCCATGTTCGACTGACCCGACGCGAGCCACACCTCACCGGAGAGCACGTCGTCGAGCGTGCATTCTCGAGAGCCGGAGACGTGCAAGCGATACGGGCCCCCCACCGGCAGCGCCGGGCAGGCGATTCGAAACGCGCCGTCGGCCTCGGTGACGGCGGTGACGACGTCGAGCATCGAGCGCGCTGCTTCGATACGGAGTGTCACCGCCTGGCCGGGACGATCCCAGCCCCAGATCGGATTGCTGCGGCCACTTTGAAGCACCATATGGTCGGTGAAGAGGGAAGCAAGACGCGTCATCGAGGGATCTCCCGGCGGGGGAGCGCGGGCTCATCTTCCCACGAACTTCGGTGTCCGGCGCTCGAGGAAAGAGCGCATTCCCTCGCGCTGGTCGTCGCTGCCGAAGAGCGCCGCGAACGCCGTCGCCTCGAGCTCGTTGGCGGTCGCCAGGGGAGCGTCGGCGCCGCGAAGGATCGCCCGTTTGACCGACGCAATCGCAAGCGGCGCTTTGGCGGCGATCTTCGCCGCGACGACCCGCACCTCCGGCAAGAGCTCTGCGTGCGGCACCACGGCGTTGACCAGCCCGAGCCGCATCGCCGCTTCGGCGCCGAGAACATCTCCAGTCATGCACAGCTCGCGAGCGTGCGCGACCCCCACGATTCGAGCGAGGCGCTGCGAGCCGCCGAAACCGGGGATCACGCCGAGCCCCACTTCCGGCTGGCCAATCCTGGCTCGCTCGCTCGCGTAGATGAAGTCGCAACAAAGAGCGAGCTCGCAGCCTCCGCCGAGCGCGAATCCGTTGACCGCTGCGATGACGGGGAAGGGCGCCTGCTCGAGGAGCGCACCGAGGCGATGGCCCAGGTCGGAGAAGCGCTTTGCCTGCGGCGGGGCCATGTCGACCATCGCCGCGATGTCCGCTCCGGCGGCGAAGGCCTTGTCACCGGCCCCGGTCAAGATCGCCGCTCGAACGGTGGGGTCGTCGGTCAGCGTCGTGACGGACGCGACGAGCTCTCGGAGCAGCTCTTCGTTCAGCGCGTTGAGCTTGTCCGGTCGGTTCAGGGTCAATGTGACGACGGCGTCGTCGCGGTCGATGAGCAGTGTCGGCATGGTGGTTTCTATTTCGGACCCAATCGGTTGCCCTTGTCGTCGTATCGGTAGAAGCCTCGGGCGCTCTTTCGCCCCAAATAGCCGGCGGCAACGTAGTTTCGCAACAGCGTGGGGGCGCGGTACTTGTCGTCGCCGAACTCGCGGTGAAGCACGTCGGCGATCGCGAGCACCGTGTCGAGCCCGATCAGGTCACTCAGCTCGAGCGGCCCCATCGGGTGGTTTAGGCCCAGCTTTGCGCCCGTGTCGATGTCTTCGGGCGACCCGATCCCCTGCTCGAGGGCGAAGCACGCCTCGCAGAGCATGGGGATCAAGATGCGGTTGACGAGGAATCCAGGCGCGTCGCGGCTGGTCGTCACCGTCTTGCCCAGCTTCTCGGCGAGGGCACACGTCAGGGCGTGGGTCTCGTCGCTCGTCTGCAGGGCGCGCACGACTTCGACCAGCTTCATGAGCGGCGGCGGGTTCATGAAATGCATCCCGATCACCCGATCCGGCCGCGACGTAGCAGCGGCGAGCCTGGTCAACGAGATGGACGACGTATTGCTGGCCAGCCACTTGCCCGCAGGCAGGACTGCGTCGCACTTGCGAAAGAGCGCGAGCTTGACGTCGACGTTCTCCGTTGCTGCCTCGACGACGAAGTCGCAATGTCCGAATTCATGGGGCCCGGGCGCGGGGGTGATGCGCGCCAGGAGCTCCGTGCCGGCCGCGGCGGTCATCCTCTGCTTCTCGACGAGCTTGCTCAGCATGTTTGCGATCTTCTGTTTGCCCCGTTCGGCGAGATCGACGGAGGAATCGGCGAGCACGACGCGAAGCCCGGCGGCGGCGGTGACTTGTGCGATGCCCGCTCCCATCTGGCCTGCGCCAAGAATGCCGATCGTCTTGACCTCGTCGAGATGTGCCATGCTCCTCGCCTCCTGAGGCCGAGCCGCGTAGGCGGACTGCTCCGCGGCGTGGTCGAAATACGATGAAGCGGCATACCATGCTTTCACTCGCGCTACTGGCTGGCGCGTGCGCGGGGTGCGCCATGCCGAGCACGCTCTCGCGCGCCCAGGCCCTCGTTCGCGAGCACCGGGAGTCCGACGCAGTGACGCTCCTCCGCGATCGATTGCGCGAGCGTCCCGACGACACGGCGGCGCGTCGCCTTCTCGTTCGCGTGCTCGCGCTCGCGGGCGACATGCAAGGCGCACGAGCTGAAGTCGTGGAGCTCGGGCGCCGGATGCCCCGCGGTGACCCCGCGCCGTACCTGGAGCTGGGGCACGCGCTCGAGCTCGCGCATCGCTACGACGAGGCGCTCGACGCATACGATCAGGCGGCGAGTGTGGCACCCGCCGTCCCGGATGGACCACGCGAAGGCGGGATGCGCTGCGCCCGCTGGGGCGAGGCAGAGTCGGCGAGGCCACGGCTGGAAGAAGCGGTGCGGCGTGGCGCGCGAGACGCCGAGACGTGGCACGCGCTCGGCCTCGTGCGGTTGCGCTTGGGAGACTTCGACGCCGCCGAAGAAGCGTACCGTGCGGGGGTCGCCGCGGACCCGAGTCGAGCCGAAAGCTGGTTGGGCCTGGCAACAGTCGCGATGGCGCGCGGCGACCCGGGCAAAGCGCTCGACGCCTACGACCAGGTACTCGCCCGCCGGCCGCGTTTCGCCGCCGCGGAGCTCGGTCGCGCCTGGGCCCTGGGAAAGCTTGGGCGAACGGGCGATGCTTCGCGCGCGCTCGACCACGCCGAGGAGCTGGGTGCGCCAGCCGTGAACGTTGCGCGGCTGCGAGCGGCGCGAATCGCGCCCGCGCTCCGAGAGGCGAAGTAAAGTGGCCGCCATGGAGCGAGACGAAGTCCTGCGGATCGTGGCGCGTGCGAGATCTGCTCAGCCGGTTTGGGCGGAGCTCCGAGTCAGCGAGCGTGCGCGCCGCATCGCACCGCTCAAGGACCGCGTGCTCGAGCGCGCGGGCGCGATCGCGGACTGTCTGCACGAGGAAGTCGGCAAGCCGAGCGTAGAAGCACTTCTGGGTGAGGTGCTCCCGTCCGCTGACGTCGTGCAGTATTGGACGCACGCCATCCCTGATCTGCTCGAACCAGCCGACGTGGAGATGGACTCGATCGCTTACCCCGGCAAGCGCGGGACGATGTTTCGGGAGGCGCGCGGCGTGGTCGGCGTCATCATGCCCTGGAACTTCCCGGTCGCGTTGCCGCTGCGAACGATCGTCCCGGCGATCCTTGCTGGCAACGCCATCGTCTTCAAGCCTAGCGAGGTGGCGCCGCGATCGGGTGCCCTCGTCGCGGGCCTTTTCGCGGGACTGGTCCCCGACGGGGTCATCGGGATTGCCCAGGGCGGGGGCGACGTGGGCGCGGCGCTCTGCGCGGCCGACGTCGATCTCGTCGTTTTCACGGGAAGCGTCGCGACGGGACGCGCCGTCGCGCACGCCTGCGCCGAGAAGCTCATCCCCTGCTCGCTCGAGCTCGGTGGCAAGGACGCGGCGATCGTGCTGGCGGACGCTGATCTGGAGCGCGCCGCGAACGGTGTTGCGTGGGGCGCCCTGATGAACGCCGGTCAAAACTGCGCTTCGGTCGAGCGCGTCTACGTCGACAAGCGAATCGCCGACGCCTTCACGAAGCGCGTGTGCGCCGTCGTCGCCTCGCTGCGCCAGGGCGTGGATGTCGCATCGCTCGCAACGAGCGCGCAGCGGGCGGTGGTTCAGCGGCACGTCGAGGAGTCGATGGCGACCGGGGCGGAGATCTTGGCTCGTGGATCGGAGGGGACGCGCGGCTCCGTGCCGCCCCGTCCGCGCGATCCGGCAACCGACCGGGACGCGCGTTCCTATCTACCCGTGGTGGTGCGCGTCCAGAGCGACGACTCGGCGCTGATGCGCGACGAGACGTTCGGCCCCGTGTTGCCGATCGCCGTGGTCGACGGAGTGGAGGAAGCGATCGCGCGCGCGAACGCATCGCGCTACGGGCTGACCGCGAGCATCTGGACGCGCGATCACGACAAAGCACAAGGCATCGCGCGCCGCCTGCACGTGGGCGTCGTGACCATCAACAACCACGGGTTCACGGGGGCGATCCCGGCGGCTCCGTGGGGCGGTCGCGGCGAGACAGGCTGGGGGATCACGGGCTCGCCGCTCGCGCTGGACGCGCTCACTCGGCCGCGCTTCGTCCTGACCGACCGAGGCCGTGCGAAGCGCGAGCTTTGGTGGTTCCCGTACACGCCGACCTTGACGACGATCGCTTCGGCGATGGTGACGTTGCGCTGCTCGTCGCGGGGGCTGCTCGTGAGGGCTCGAGCGCTGCTGGCACTCGCGTGGGCGATGCTGGCGCGGTCCCGCGAGAAGTGACCGGTCCCCTCGACTACTTGGTGCCTGTCCCTCGCGCCCTGGAGGGGGGCGGCGGGTGACTCGACATGCGCACCACTTGCCCTCCCAGCTCCAGGAACTTCAGGCATTCTTCGGCCGGCAGCGGACGACTGAAGAAGTAACCTTGGGCCGTGTGGCACCCGTGGTGCCGCAAGAACTCCACTTGTTCGCGGGTCTCGACCCCTTCGGCGACCACCTGGAGGTTCAGACTGCGCGCCATGGCGATGATCGTGGTCGAGATCGCCGTGTCGTTGGGATCGGAAGGGATCCCCTGGGTGAAAGAGCGGTCGATCTTCAGCGCATCGATGGGCAGCCGTTTGAGATAGCTGAGCGATGAGTAACCGGTTCCGAAATCGTCGACCGCGACGTAAACCCCCATCGCGCGGAGCTGCTGGAGGTTGTCGACGATCGCTCCCCGATTTTCGATGAGGCTGCTCTCGACGAGTTCGAGCCCGATCGCTGACGGCAGAAGCGCCGATCGGCGCAAATTGTTGCTGATCAATTGGACGAACGACGGATGCTTCAGCTGTTGCGGCGGTACGTTGACGCTGATGCGCATCGGCTGCGGCCGTTGCCAGAGTCTTGCCTGCTCGCACGCCGAACGAACCACCCATTCGCTGATCGGCAAGGTCAGCCCGCTCTCTTCGGCCACCGCGAGAAAGTCGGCAGGAGCGAGGATCCCGCGCTCCGGATGGTTCCATCGGATCAGCGCCTCGACGCCGACGACGCTCCCCGTCTCGAGCGAAACGATCGGCTGGTAATAGAGGACGAGCTCGTTGCGTTCCAGGGCGCGTCGCATACCCGTTTCGACGCTCAGCCGTTCCATCGCCTGCTCGTGCATTTGTCCGTCGAAGAGCTGATGGCGCGCGCGGCCCTGCGACTTGGCCCTGTACATCGCGGTGTCCGCGTCGCGAAGGAAGTCCGCGGCGCGCTGGGACTTGTCGGAGCTCAGCGTGATCCCGACGCTCGCCGAAGTGAAGACGCGGTGTCCTTCGAGGTCGAACGGCTCGCCGAGAGCCTCCTGGATGCGCTCTGCGATGATCGACGCGGTCTCGTCGTTTTCGAGATCGGTCAGGATGATCGCGAATTCGTCTCCTCCGAGTCTTGCCACCGTGTCGATGCTGCGTAGGCAATCGCCGAGCCTGCGCGCGATCTGGACGAGAAGCTGATCTCCGGCGAGATGGCCCAGGCTGTCGTTGAGCGTCTTGAAGTGATCCAGATCGAGAAAGAGCACCGCAAACCTGGCATCGGTCCGCTGCGCCCGAACGATCGCCTGTTCGAGGCGGTCCATGAGGAGGGCGCGGTTCGGGAGCCCCGTCAGCGCGTCGTGGAGGGCGTTCCGGCGCAGTTGTTCTTCCGCCTCCTTGCTCGCCGTGATGTCGGTCTGAGACCCGGCAACGCGCACCGGGTTGCCGCGTGAGTCCAGAAGAACAATGCCCCGACACAACACCCAAACGTGCCGCCCGTCCTTGTGGATCATTCGATACTCGTGCTGAATGTGCGTCTTTCCGCTGCCGACGGGCGCTTCGAGCGCCTCTTTCAGCCCGGGAAGATCGTCTTCATGAACACGACAGAACCAGGCATCGATGTTCGAGCCGATTTCGTGTTCGTCGTGGCCGAGCATCGATTTCCAGCGAGCCGACAAGTACACGCGACCGCTCGCCACGTCCCAGTCCCACAGGCCGTCGTTGGCGCCGTGGGCCGCGAGCGCATAGCGCTCTTCGCTCTGGCGCAGCGTCTCGGCGAATTCTCGCTCGCGCTCGAAAGCCAGCCGCAGCGACGCCATGAGCTCTTCGCGGTCCATCGCCGCACCGAGGAGCGCCGCCCATAGCTCGAGGTTTCCGGTGTCTTCCGTCAGCTCGATCTCGATGGGTCCGACCACGGCGAGGAGCCCTCGATTCTGGCCTCTGCCAGCGATCGGAACGATGCTCATGATGTCGTTTGCGTTCGCCTCGTCGAGCAGGTCGCACAGCTCCGGGGTCGGAAACGCGGCGGGCAGATGCTCGGATCCGAGCAACGAGAAAGGCTCCGGGCCGGCGTGGAAGGCGCTCCGGATGCAGAGCCGGCGCGGAGCCGTCGCCGTCGCGCGGCGCCACTCGCCGAACACCGCGTGGCGCAGGCGCGTCCAGCGCAGCCACGACAGCGCCGGCGTGCTCGCGAGATCGACGCCGATGAGGGCCAAGTTTATCTTTCGATTCGCGTCCGCGTTTGCGTCCACGTACCGCCGTCGGGTTTGCTCCACGACCCGCCAGGCGCGCATCAGGTCGAAGCGCAGGCTACGGAGCGCCGGCTGAATCGCATGCTCGCCCGGTCCCTCCGAGCGATAGGCACGCAGCCAGCCGGCAGCGGTCTCCTCGACGAGCGAGAGCAGCGTCTCGACGGTCTCGACTTCGTGTGCAGCGGTGAGGAGTATCTGCCACGCGTCGCGGACGTCCGTTGCCGACAGCCCGCTCTCGCCCCGGACCGTGGCAGCGAGGTGTGTGGCGATCTTCTCGGCATGCGGTCGAATGTCGCCGGAGAGGACTGTGTCGAGAACCCGCCCTCCGGCCGCCACGTCGAGCAGCGCCTGGGTGAACCGCTCGGGCTCGTCCTCCATCCCCGCGCCGCTCGGGAGCTGCAAGCGTCGGCGCTCTCTGTTCGTGCAGCCGCAAGAATGACGGCGGATCAGCGTTCCCGGCACGCGCACGAGCTCCGGCAATGGCGTGCCGTCGATCAACCTCGCCAACAAGAGGTCCGCCGCCTTCTCCGCGAGGACGTCGAAGGGCAGGTGCACGGTCGTCAGCGGCGGGTTCATGTCTTGCGCCCGCTCGACGTCGTCGAAGCCCGTGATCGCGACGTCGTCCGGAACGTGATGACCGGCCGCCTGCAGCGCGTCGACGATTCCAATCGCGAGCGCGTCCGTGCCCGCGACAATCGCCGTGCAGGGGAGGCGCGCGGCGGCTAGTTGCTTGCCGACCGCGCGACCGTCGACCTCCAGGAGGGAGTTGCACGACAAAAAGAGGGATGAATCCGGGGCGACGCCGCCGTCGCAGAGAGCTGCGATGTACGCCTCGTAGCGCTCTCGGACGTCGGGGTGGTTCAAGGCCCCCGCGAAAGCGATGCGGCGGTGACCGTGTTCGAGCAAGTGACGGACGGCGTCCGCTATCCCCTGGCGATTGTCGGGTAATACCGCACAAGCCTTTTGCCCGGGAAGGCGTGTGCTGAGGGTGACGAGCGGCTTCTCGGCCTCCGCGATACGCTGGTAGTACGCGGTCCTCTCCGCGTCGCTGATGCCGATCCAGCCGTCGATGCGGTCCCACCCGAGAGGCGAAGTGTCGCCCTCTGTGAGCCAATAGAGATCCATGCCTTCGGTCTGGAACGCCACCACCCGGGCGCCGCGACGTCTCGCGGCCCGTTGAACGCCAGCAAGCAGGGGCGTGAAATAGCAGCCGCCGACGTAGGGAAGAAGTACACCGACGGTTGGGCGCCAGCCCATAGCCAGAGAGGCCCTTTCTGAGCGCTACTGCCCGCGCCGGAGCGCGGACGACGAGACGAAGCCCCCCACCCGACTATACGGACGATTTGGCCTGGACAGTAGCGCCACGGGGCCGCTTTCTCCGTAGCCCCCCGCCCGCGGCTATACTCACAGCAAACATGCCCATCGACGGCAACGCGCTCCTTCTCTCGCTCGCCGTCGGCTGCGTCGGGCTCGCGTGCTTCGTCTACGGCAAGCGGCAGGGTCGATTTCCTCAGATGATCGCTGGTGCAGCCCTGTCGATTTATCCGTATTTCGTGTCGAACCTCCTCGCCATGGCGGCGATCGCCGTCGGGGTGCTGGTGCTGCTCTGGGTTGCGGTGCGCCTGGGGGCGTGAGCCCGAACCGGCGCATCTAGTGCACCGCCGTCGAGATGCGACCAATCGCCTGCGGCGATTGCGCTCGCTGCGCGAGCGGGCGGTGCCCTAGTTTTTCCCTTGGGCTACGCCCAAACCCCGAAATCGCTCCCGCGATTTCGCTAGCGCACCGCCGCTCCGCGCGCTTGATACCATCTCGACGACGGTACACTAGTAGGTGATGCAGCTCTCGACGCGCACGGGAAGGAGCCTCTCGCGGCCACCGAGAAAGGAGAGCTCTACGACGAAGGCATGCCCGAGCACGTACCCTCCCTGGCGGTGCACGAGCTCGGCGGCCGCGAGCGCCGTGCCGCCGGTCGCCAGCACGTCGTCGACGACGACGACCCGTGCCTCCTCGCGCAAGCTGCCCTTGTGCATCTCGAGCGCGTCGCGGCTGTACTCCGTGACGAGGTCGACGCGGTCGACGGCCGCGGGCAGCTTGCCGGGCTTGCGCACGGGCACGAAGCTCGCGTTGAGCCGCGCCGCCAGCGCGCCGCCGAAGATGAATCCCCGCGCCTCGATGCCGACGATCGCGTCGACGTGCTCGCCGATGAAGCGCTCGGCGATCCCGTCGAGCACGATATGCAGCGCGCGCGGGCTTGCGAGCAGCGGCGTGATGTCTTTGAAGACGATGCCCGGTTTGGGAAAGTCGGGCACGTCGCGAATGAGCGAACGACAGAAATCGAAGCTCGACATCGGTCGAGCGACCGCGGGGTGCGCCGCCGCCACGGGCAGCCGTGGCTCCGCGCGCTTTTTTACGGGCTTGCCCCCGCCGGGGTGCTTGGCTGAACGCTTGCTCGTCGCCATGGCTTCGCCCTCCTTTCAGACCTTTCCCCCGTCGACGTGTTGCGCGAGGTCGCCGGCGAGGTGCGCGTCGGCCACGCTGGTGAGGTCGAGCACGAGCGGGGTGATCGAGACCGCCCCGTCGTCGTAAGCGTCGGTGTCCGTGCCTGCGTCTCGTTCGTGGCGCACGCCGGGGCCGCCCAGCCAGAGGTACTCCCGACCACGCGGGTCGACGCGAAAATCGACGATCTCGTCGTAAACGCGCGCTCCGAGGCGCGTCGCTCGCACCCGCCCGTTCCATGCAGGAGGGACGTTGACGTTGAGTAGCGGCACGCGTGCGTGCGTCCGCCGGGCGAGATCGAGCGCGATGCGCGCGCACAGGGCCGCCGCGGCGTCGAGGTCGACCGACGGATGAGCGCTTGCCGCCACCGCCGGGACGCCCCGGAGGGCCCCTTCGCGAGCCGCCGCGATGGTGCCTGAATAGAATGCGTCTTGACCGAGGTTCATCCCATGATTGATTCCGGACACGACCAGGTCCGGCCGACGGGGGAGCACGCGAACGCCGGCATGAAGCGCGAGGTAGACGCAGTCGGCGGGCGTGCCATCGAGCGCGAATACGCCGGGTTCGACCGTTCGGAGGCGTAGCGGTCGCATCAGGCTGAGCGAGTGGCTGGACGCGCTTTGCTCGCCCTCGGGAGCCAAGACCACGACCTCGCCGACTGCAGCGAGGGCGCGGCGCATCGCGTGGATGCCGGGGCTAGCGTGCCCGTCATCGTTCGAGAGAAGGACCAAGGGACGGGCTGCCATGGAGGGCGACAGCGTGCATACGCCGAAGATGGCGGTGTCGCCAAGGTCCGTGTGGTGGTCGCCATATCGTGCGCCGGGCGGTTGGTCCGCGCGAACGGGCCAAGCCGTGCTAGCCCGGGTGATCCATGGACGCGCGCGCGACGTACGAGCAGGGCCGAGCGACTCGCGCACGCGAAGTGGCAATCTTGGAGGCGCGTGCGAGCCGGGTCGCCACGGCGCGACTGGCCGTGGCAGCCTCGGCGATCGCCCTGGTGGGAGGGATCGTCTGGGCGCGATGGGGCCAGTGGGCGTGGGCCGCCATCGCTGCCGTCGTGGCTCTCTTCGTCGTTCTGGTGGTCGTCCACGCGCGCATCTTCGACGCGAAGGAGCGTGCCGCCGCGGCGCTGCGCTTTCACGAGCGCGGGCTCGCGCGTCTGGCCCGCGACTGGGACCACCTCCCGGTGACGAGCGCTCGCTTCCAATCGGTCGACCACCCCTTCACCCGGGACCTCGATGTGTTCGGTCGCGCGTCGCTCATCCAGATCGTCGACGCGACCGAGACACGGCTCGGCGAAGAACGGCTCGCCCACTTGCTGTCGATAGAGGCGCACGGCGTATGGCCCGACGCAGTCCTGGCCAGGCAACACGCGGTGCGCGATCTGGCCGCTCGGTTCGCCTTCCGGGAGGCGCTCTCCACGGCGGGCGGCGTGCTCGGGGACGAGAAACCAGACCCGAGCCCGATCATCGCCTGGGCGGAGGGCAAGCAGGGACTGTCCGCGCTCTTCGCGTGGAGCGCGTGGGTGCTGCCGGCGATTGCCTTCGGCGTGATGGTGGTGGGGTCTGCGCTGCAGGCGCGCCCCGGCACGATGGCCGCCCTGATCTTTGCCGAGCTCGCCGTGGGGGTCGCCATCGGGGAGCGTCTCACACCGATGCTCTCGGCCGTCTCGGCGCGGGAGTCGGCGCTGACGCGATGGCGCGCGATGATCGCCGCCATCGAGCGGGAACCTTTCGCGTCGCCGCTCCTCGCGCAGACCCGAGATGTCCTGGCCGCCGGACCGCGTCTTGCGAGCGACGAGATGGCCGCGCTCGAGCGCATCGTCGGCTTCAGCGACGCGCGACGGAGCGAAGTCTTCCGTTTCTTCATCGGGCCGCTCCTCATGTGGGATGTGCATTGCGCCTTCGCGCTCTTGCGGTGGCGCGCGCGGGCCGGCGAGCGCGTACGCGGCTGGCTCGCGGCTCTGGCTGAAGTCGAGGCCCTGGCCGGCCTCGCCGGTTTCGCGTTCGAGCACCCCGACTTCGCGTGGCCCGAGCTGGCTTCCGAGCCGGCGTTCGAGGCGCGCGCCCTTGCCCACCCGCTCATCGCCGACGACCATCGCGTCGGCAACGACGTGCGACTGCCCAGCGCGGGGCGCGCGCTCGTTGTGACCGGCTCGAACATGTCCGGCAAGAGCACGCTCTTGCGGGCGATCGGCGCGAACGCGGTGCTTGCCTTCGCGGGCGCCCCGGTGTGTGCCCGGGCGCTGACCATCGGGCCCGCGCGAGTAGCGACGAGCATGCGGATCGACGACTCCCTCGAGCAGGGCCTATCGCATTTCTACGCGGAGCTGCGCCGGCTCAAGCGCGTACTCGATCTGGCGCGCGAGAAGGTGGGCGGCCCGGCTCTCTTCTTGCTCGACGAGATCCTGCACGGCACCAACTCGCGCGAGCGGGTCATCGGAGCATGCGCGGTCGTGCGCGATCTCCTCGATCGTGGCGCCCTCGGCGCGGTCTCTACGCACGATCTGGGCATCACCGCGCTCGAGCGAGAGCTCGGCGGGCGCGTCGAGAACGTGCACTTCGAGGAGCAAGTACAAGGAGAGAAAATGACGTTCGACTACGTGCTCAAGCCGGGAATCGTTCAGAGCTCCAACGCACTGCGGCTGATGCGGGCGGTCGGCATCGGCGTGAACGACCCGTGAGCGGCGCTATAGCATTCGAGCCATGAACGAACATCACCCAATCGGCCCAATCCCGCGCGTTCTCGTCGCGAGCGTCATCCACACGAAGAGCCGCGCGATCGAGGTACTGGCGAAGGTCGTGACGGACTGTGCACACACGGCGAACGTCTCGCTCGTGCGCAGTGTCGTGGTCAAGGGGGAGCGAAGGCACATCCAGCAGCTCGTTCTGAACGTTGCCAACGGCAACGAGGCCGACGCCATCATCATGGTGGGCGGCACGGGCATCGGTCAGCATGACGAAACGTGCGAGGCGATCAACGCGTTTGTCGAGCGACCCATCGAGGGGTTCGGCGAGGCTTACCGGCGGCTGCTCGAAGGGGAGCTCGGGCCGCATGCGATGCTCGCGCGCGCCAGCGCTGGGGTCTACAACCAGTGCCTCGTCTTCGCGATGACGGGGCGCGAGGCGGACGTGAAGCGAGCGATGGAGGCGCTCGTTCTGCCGACTCTTGCGCAGGCGGTGGAGCTTGCCACCGGGCGCGCGCACGTGGGCGAGGTGCGGTAGGTCGCGGCTTTGCGCCCAGGCGCGATCGCCTGCTTCTCCACAAGCGGTGTCGGGACCGGGCCAACCGGGGGGTCGCGGGGCCATGGTGCCATATCCACGACTTCAGACAGATACGGAAGCGAAACAGTCGCTACGTTAAAAATTCATAAAACCACGCGAGGCAAGCGCAAATGCCTGGACAGGAAGCACTGGGAGCCACCTTTGGTGCGCCAGGGCATGGCGGCCGGCCGGCGACCGTCCGCTTCGAGCGGTTTCGTGGCTACCTCGTCGGAATGGCTGTGGTCCTGGTGTGCACCGCGCTCGCAGTCGTCGATGCTCTGCGCGCCGCGCCGTTCGTCACGGTCTTTCCGCTTGCGGTGCTCGCCGTCACGGTCCGTTTCGGCCTCGGGCCCGCCATCTTGACCGCCGTCGGAGGCATACTCGTCTTCGACTTCGTATTCGTACCCCCGCGGTTGGCGTTCGCCATACCGGACGCGACGGATGGATGGACGCTTGCGGTCATGCTCATGGTCGGGGCGCTCACCGGTGCGTTCGCGGAGCAGCTTCGCCGACAAGTACAAGATGCAAGGCGACGAGCGGAAATCGAGGGCATGCGCAACGCGCTCTTGTGCGCGGTATCGCACGACCTTCGGACGCCGCTGACGGCCATCGTCACCGCGAGCATGGCGCTCGACGAAGAGCGCCTCGACCCGCTCGAGCGGCGCGAGTTCTCGCACATGGTGGCCGTGGAGGCCTCCCGGCTCCATCGCCTTGTCGGGAACCTCCTCGACTTGACGCGGCTCGAGTCGGGTCGTGTGACCGTCAAGGCAACGCCGCAAGCGATCGACGAAGTCATCGGTTCGGTCCTCGTCCGCCTCGATCGCGAGCTAAACGGCCGTGTGGTTCGAACCGACGTTCCGTCAACCATCCCTCTGGCCTCGTTCGATCCAGTACTCATCGGTCAAGTCGTCACCAACCTCGTCGAGAACGTGATCCGTCACACGCCCCCGGGGTCGCCCATCGAGCTATCCACACGCAGCGACGGCAGGTTCCTTTTGCTGGAAGTCGCGGACCGGGGCCCCGGCGTTCGCCCGGGCGATGAGGAACGGGTCTTCGACAAGCTCTATCGGGGCGCCGCGAAGGGCGGCGGGGGGACAGGGCTCGGTCTCACGATCTGTCGCGCGATCATGACCGTCCACGACGGCCGGATCTGGCTGGAGAACAGGTCGGGCGGAGGTGCCGTCGTCCGGTTGTCGCTACCCATCAGCCGTTCCGCAGCGCCGCGCCTGCAGCCATTGGGCGCTGTCGTCTTCCAAGCCTCGGGCCCATGAGCGACGGCGCGGTCATCCTCGTGATTGAAGACGAGCCCCACGCGCGGGCCGTACTCCAAGTGACGCTGAAGCAGGAAGGGTACGTGTGCCTTCACGCGTCCACCGGGATCGAGGGGGTGGCGACGGCTTTGGCCCGTGAGCCGGCGGTCGTGCTGCTTGATCTGGGTCTTCCGGATCTCGACGGTGTAGAAGTCACGCGCCGGATTCGAGAGCGAAGCGGGGTCCCGATCATCGTCGTGTCGGCGCGGGGGGAGGAACCCCACAAGATCGAGGCGCTTGACGAGGGCGCGAACGATTACGTGACCAAGCCGTTCGTGGCGGGTGAGCTTCTGGCGAGAATTCGCGTCGCTCTTCGCAGCGTCCAGTCCGCGGCTTCTGCATTCGAGACGGGCATGGTCTGCATCGGGGACCTCGCGGTGGATTTCGACATGCGGCGCGTGACCGTCGGCGGCGCGGAGGTCCACCTGACGGCGATGGAGTACCGCCTGCTTGGCGTGATGATCCGCTCTGCGGGCAGGGTGCTCAGCAACCGGCATATTCTCCGGCAAGTCTGGGGGCCTCGGTACGACGATCGCTCGGGTTATCTCCGCGTGTACATGAAGAGGCTCAGAGACAAGATCGAGCCGGAGCCCGCACGGCCCAAGTACCTGGTGAACGAACCGGGTGTGGGCTATCGCATGCGGCTTCCTTAGGAAATCGACTGCCCTTCGCACGTCCGTACGCGGCCTGGCTCGAGCGCTCAGCCCGCGTGCGCGCCGATGACCGGAAGCGACGGGGTCTCGTCTCGCAACGCCGACGCTAGCGCCGCCGCCGCATCACTCGCCCCCGCGAGGCGTGCTGCCGTCAACACTTGTTCGCAGTTGGCCGCGCCCAGGACCTTTCGGTTCTGGCGCGCCGCCAGGACGGCGCGCTCGATGCCATGCGCGTGAAAGCAGCAGTCGACCAGCAGCTTCGCGCCTTCGCAGGTCAACGTGCCAAATGTTCGCGCAACCTCCAGAGCCTGGATCGCGAGCTCGGTCCTACCTCGAGCGCACTCGACGGCCGCAAGGCAATAGACGTCGATGGCGTGGGGCGGTTGGATCCGATCGAGCGCCGCTTTGGCGCGCTCGGGGTATCCCTGCCCAAGGGCCGCCCATGCCAACGCGGTAAGCGCTCGGTTGCGCGTCCGCGACGTTCCGGCTGCTGCGACCGCCTTCGACGCCGCCCACGCGGCCGCCGTCGGATTGGAGCCATCGAGTTTCGCGCGCGCGGTCGCCAGCTGGGCGAGGGCCTCGCCGTCGACGTCGTGGCGTTCCATTCGCCATCGGACAATGGCTGCCAAGAGCCCGCCTGCGCCGAGCAACGCAAACCCGAGAAATCGGAGGCCGACGATCCCAACGCCGGACGCGCCGAGCGCCGCCAAACCGAAAACCATCGCGCCCACGGCGGCGCAAGTGGTAGCGACGAGAATCTTCCTCGCGACAGCTGTGCTAGGACTGCCCGAGGGCGGATGAAGGCTGGACATGACGCTCCCTGCTCCAGGGTGTCGGCCGCAGCCACTTCGTGGAAAACGCCGCGGAACCGAAGCCGGCGCTTTGCCGGTCACGCAGAACGTAAGCACGCCGGCGATAAATGTTTTCTAAAGACGGGCTCGGGTGGCCGCAATCCTCCCACAAGCGCCGGAAACGTGCGGTCGCTCGGGTCACGTGGGCGAGACGGAGGTCCGATCGTCGCGGCCTCGGCCGCGCGCCGCCGTGGCCATGGCGCAGCGATAGGGGGCCGCTGGTCGTCTGGGGACGCCTTCCGGCGTGCCTGGATGTAGCGGAACGGGCGCGTGTCGAGGCAGCGCAGGTCCTTCTCGCGAACAGGCGCCGGCGGCGCTCATGACAAAATGGCCACGAGTCGGATCGATGATCCGACTCGTGGCGAGCCCGCGTCGAGACGTCGGCTTACGCCGCGCTCTTGTCCGCGGTCTCTTTGGCGAGAACGAAATCCGGATACCCGACGGCGCCCATCTCGGGGATGTCGAGCCCTGCAATTTCGGTCTCTTTGCTCACGCGGATCGGCGTGATGAGGTTGCTGATCTTGAACCATACATACGCCATGGCGAAGCCGAAGATACACAGCACGACGCAGTCGATGGCCTGCATGGCGAGCTGGGAGGCGTCGCCGAACAAGATGCCGCGCACCCCGTCCGACCCGTATTGCTTGACGTAGTCATCGCGCACGACGCCGTTCCAACCAGCGCCGTAGGCGCCGTTGGCGAAGATGCCGACCGAGAGCACGCCCCACAATCCGTTCACGCCGTGGACGGAAATCGCGCCCACCGGATCGTCCACACCGTGATTGTCGAAGAAGGCGACGGACAGCACGACGAGCACGCCCGCGACCAGGCCGATGACCATGGCTGCCCACGGATCGACGAACGCGCAGGGCGCGGTGATGGCAACGAGACCTGCCAGCATCCCGTTGACCATCATGCCCGGGTCGGGCTTGAGACCGCGCATCATCAGAAAGGCCATGGCCCCGAACGCTCCGCCAAAGCTCGCCAGCATCGTGTTGACGACGATGAATGCGATGCGCAGGTCCGTTCCGGCGAGCGTCGAGCCGGGGTTGAACCCGAACCAGCCGAACGCGAGGATGAAGCAGCCGACGATCGCCATCGGTAGGTGGTGGCCAGGGATCGTTTGTGGCTTGCCGTTGATGTACTTGCCTATTCGCGGTCCTATGACGATCGCGCCCGCCAGAGCGATCACGCCTCCCATCGCGTGCACGACGCCCGAGCCGGCGAAGTCGACGGCGCCGTGCCCGAGGTGCCAGTTGACGCCGCCCTGCGCGAGCCAGCCGCCTCCCCAGACCCAGTTCGCGTAGATGCAGTAGGGCAGCGCAACCCACAAGCCGTAGAGCACGAAGTTCTTCCACGCCCAGCGTTCGGCCATCGCGCCCGTGGGGATGGTGGCCGTGGTGTCCATGAACACCATCATGAAGAAGTACAGCGCGAGAACGGCCGTATCGCCCACCGAGGAACCGAGAAAGAAGCCCTTGGTGCCGATGACGCCATATTTCCCCGCCAGCACGATGCCTTGGTTGAGCACCGACGTGCCCGGACCGAGCGACGAGTACCAGCCGGGTGGAACGGGCCCGTTGAACCAGTTTCCCCAGCCGAACGCGAAGCCGTAGACCCAGAAGCCCAGGCCACCCAGCGGGTAGATCATGAAGTTCATGGCGAAGGTGTGAGCCGAGTTCTTGGCGCGGCACATACCCGTCTCCACCATCGCGAACCCCGCCTGCATGAACATGACGAGGAAGCCCGTGACCAGCGCCCAAACCATGTTGATGGAAAAGAGGTTGTGCGCGATCCGGTCGTAGAGATCCGTCGGCGCCAGCGTACTGGGCACGTCCCCCTTGCCGTCGCCCGCGGGGGTCGCCCAAACGCCGGCGGCGCCGCCGGTCGGATCGGGCCATGTCGCCGGCTTCCCCGTAGTATCGTTCGCGCCCGAGAAGTAGGCGGGCAGCGGCGCCGCCGATCCGGACGCAGCGGGCGGTGCCGAAGCCGCTGGTGGTGCCGAAGCCGCTGGCGCGGCGTCCGCGAACACCAAGCCAGTGAAGGTCAGGCAACAGGCGATCAACCCTGCAAGAAGCATCATATATTTGCGCGTCATCCGAGGATCCCTTCCGACGTGTGAAGACCGACTTCGGCTGTTAGCCGAGCTTATGTGTCCGAGTCATTTCCGCCGCGCGATTGATCGATAAATAGTAGTGTTAATATTGTTAACCAGGACCTCGTGAGCAACGCTCCGCGCGCGCCACGCTTTCCCGAATGCGACTCGCGACGACCGGAATCACCGATCGAGCAGCGCGAGGGCCACGGTCGTTACGACATGGGCGGGTAGCATCACGGCGAAAGCGAATGCGGCGTAGCGAAAGAAGCCGGGAGTGGGAAATCGCTCGCGTTCGGCGATTGCCTTGACCATCAGATTCGGTCCGTTCCCGATGTACGTCGTCGCGCCCATGACGACGCTGCCGATGCTCACGGCGGCGAGCTTGAACGCAGAGATGCCGGCGACCAGGGCGCTGCCGTGAACGCTTAGACCGCGTGCCAGCGCCGCAAAGGCTGTGTACGTCGGGGCGTTGTCGAGGACGGAGGACAGAAGCCCCGACGCCCAGAAGAGCTGCCACCCCTGGCGCAAGGGCAGCCAGGGGGCCGATTGGGCGAGCGCAATCTCGATCGGTCCAAGGCACGCGAACAGGCCCGCGAAGATGATGGCAACATCGATGATCGGAGCGAACGAGAAGCCGTTGTCCTCGTGGAGCGAGCGCGGTGTCACGGCGAGGGACGCGGCGGCAATGGCGATCATGGCCATTTCGCGAAACCCCATGGGAAGCAAGGCCGCGGGAACGACGGCCACCATCAGCGCCACGTTGCGTTTGCCCTTCAGCGTGAGGGAAGACTGCTCGGCGCGATCCCGGGCGAGCGCGGAGGGTGACTCGCGGGCGTACGCGCGTCGATCGACCACGTAGAGGGCCAGCGCTGCCGTTCCCACGTACAGGATCCAGGCGGGGAAGAGTCGCAGAGTCCAGAAGAAGGGGACGCCGCCGATGTAGCCGACGAGCAGCGGCGGGTCGCCGAGAGGGGTCAGAAGTCCGCCGGCGTTTGCGACGGCGATGATGAAGAACGGGACAAGGTGCGCGCGGTGCTCCCGTTGTCGATTGGTCCGGAGCAGAGGGCGGATCATGAGCATACTGGCCCCCGTGGTGCCGACGAAGCTCGCGAGTAGCGCGCCGAGGACGATGAGCGCGACGTTCGTCGACGGCTTCGCCTCGACATCTCCCGAGAGCTGGACGCCGCCCGACGTGACGTACAGGGCGCCGAGGGTCGCGACGAACGAAAGATACGACTTCGCCGCGTCCGTCACTTCGTGCAGCTCACCCGCGACGATGAAGTGAAGCACGACGGGAACCGCGCAGAGGGCGACGATCAACCCCTGGAAGCTCCTGCGCTCCCAGGCTCGCGGGGCGAGAATCGGCAAAACGGCGATGGCGAAGACGAGGGCCGGAAAGGGGACCATCGTCCATTGGGGCAAACCATCCGACGCCATTCGACTACCCGGTCGGGCCGACTTGTATCACGCGAATGTGCTGGGACGTCACGTCTTATTGTATATGGATCCGATGAGCGACAGCGATGGTTCCGAGCACACTGCCGAGAACGAGGAGGTTACGATCGTGCTTGCGGCCGTCGATACGTCTCCACTGGCGAGCAACGTGGTCTCGATCGCGGGGCGCCTCGCCCGCCGTATGTGGCCGAATTCGCAGCTTCACCTCTTGCACGTCTTTCGGTCGGCACGGTTCGACCGCCCCGGACAGGCGGGGATTCGCCAGGAGGACCTGGTTGCCGACGCGCAGAACTACCTCGATCATCACGCCCGCATGGCGCGGCGCCAGTGCCCTGCGCCGGTCACGGGTCATCTTGCCATGGGGGATCCGGCCGACGAGATCGTCAAGCTCGCTCGCTCGCTGAGCGCCGATTTGCTCGTCGTGGGAACGCAGGATGTGACCGGTCTCGAGAAGTTTCTGCTCGGCTCGATCGCCGAGAAGGTGGCGAAACGCGCGCCCTGCTCCGTTTTCGTGGTCCGTCAGAAACAGCGGCCTTACGCGAAGTTGCCCTAGCTTCGGCGCGTCGGGCGGCGACGCTGCCGCGTTGAGGCTGAAGTGGCCGCCGACGAAGGCCATGAAGCCCACCTAACCAGGGTAGGCGCAGAGGGGAGGCCCGATCTACGCCAGTCGACGGCCACTTCAGCTCCAATGCAGATCTCGTGGATACACAATTCGAGCCCCGACGCGGGCCCGCGCTGGGGCCCGTAGCACTAGGCAATTCATACCAGTCGTGTGGCCCCGACTCGGTTAATTCGGAGTTAATTTTGCAGACCCGTCGACCGGGCCGAATACGGCAGACGAACCCCGGGCGCTCGCCGTCTAAAGTTCGCTCGCCCCAAACGCCATGACCTCGGCGATTTCCGTCGTTCCGCAGGCCAACGCCGCCAGCCGATCGAGCCCTAACGCGTTTCCACCGCTCGGCGGCACACACGCCAGCGCCTCGAGAAACCGCTCGTCGATTGGATACACCGGCAGCCCGCGCGCGCGCCGAGCGGACTGATCGCGCTCGAGCCGCGTCCGCTGTTCCACGGGGTCGATCAGCTCCCCGAATCCGTTGCACAGTTCGAGTCCGGCGACGCATAGCTCGAACCGCTCCGCCAGCCGCGCGTCGGTCGGCTTCTTTCGCGCCATCGACGCATGCGTCGCGGGGAAGTCCACGAGGAATACGCCGCGGTCGAGGCGCTCGAGCGCCGGCTCTACCTTCTCGACGAAGGCGCGAAAATAGCGATCTTCATCGCTCTCCGCGGCACCGATTGTCTCGTCTTCCGCCCAGCCCGCGAAGCGCCTGAACGCGTCGACGACCGCAATGCGCTCGAGCGGCGGTTGCACGTGGACGACTCGCGCGCCAAGGCGCACGCCACCCCCCGTCACGGCCGCCACCAACTGCTCGGTGTCGCGCATCACGTCGTCCATTCCCGCGTTCGTCCGGTACCATTCCAGCATGGTGAACTCCGGGTTGTGGTGCGCGCCCGTCTCCCCGCGACGGAAACACGGCGCTACCTGGTAGATGCGCTCCCAGCCGTCTGCAAGGAGCCGCTTCATCTGGTATTCGGGCGACGTGATCAGCCACCGCGGAGCGCCGCGGTCGCCGCCACTGACCTCGAACGCGTCGAGGTGCAGATCGAGGCCGGGCGACGGGACCATCACGGGGGTCTGCACTTCCACGAATCCGCGGGCGTCGAAGAAGCGGCGGACGTCTGCGAGGACACGCGCGCGCTCGCGAAGGCGTTTCGTCATGGGCGTTCTTCAGCGAAGGCTACCCGCGGAGAACATTTGCTCTGCAAAGGCAGCCACCTCGTGTCCCATCCACGGCCCGAGCATCGCGACCGCCGCGATGACGACGAGCAAGCGCGGAAGGTGCGCGAGCGTCGGATCTTGGATCTGCGAAGCGGCCTGAAACGCGGCGACCACGAGCCCTACGACCGCGGCGACCCCGAGCACGGGCAACGAGACGGCGATCATCAGCAAGAGAGCTTGCTGCGCGTGATGCACCAACGTCTCGGGTGGCACGGCGGATCACTCGACGGTGGCGTCGGAGGCGTCGGGACTCGCGGGGGCTTCGGTGGCGCTCTCGACCTGCGCGTCCGCGCTCTCGCCAGCCGCGTCCACGCCCACGCCCGGGCCGTCTGCGGGTTCGCCGGATGAGTCTGAGCCCCCGTCGACCTCGGAGCTCGTCGCGTCTGGGCTTGCCTCCGGAGTGGATGCGTCAGGCGGCGGGGCAGGGCTGGCGTCGGTGGTCGACGTGCCGTTCAGCGAGCAGGCGGTCGTCGTCGACTGCCCGTTCGCCGGGCAGCAGACTCCGAAGGGGCTCACGACGATCCCCGGGCGGGACGCGCACACCAGGCCGCTCTGGCAGTCGTCGTTGCCGCTGTTTCCGGCTTTCGGATTGCACAGCTGTCCCTCCCCCTGACCCGCGCAAGCGCCGGTCATGGCCATCATCACCAGCGCAAGCGCGACCTGGACGACGACGCGGGTTCGTCGCTGACGCGTGATCGAGACCGGTCGGGGCGGCAGCGGGGCGGAACGAGAGCGCATGGGGAGGCCGAACCTAGGCAGAAACCGCACGAAACGCCAGCCGCATTCACGTGGACGCGTCACGCCGGCGGCGCTCTTTGGCCTCGACGGCCGCCGCGAATAGCCTCGCATACTGTGCCGCGCTCGCGAACGAAAACAGGAGCGACAGATACACCAGCATCTGGCCCACGCGAACCATGTCGACGACGCCGAGGTCGATGCCGAGATAGGCGAGGTGGTACGGGTAGCCGAGCACGAGCGCTACGATGCCGATCATCTGCAGCGCCGTCTTCGTCTTTCCTTCGTTGCCGGCGCTGATGACGACGCCCTCGCTGGCGGCCACGCTGCGGAGGCCCGTCACGCTGATCTCGCGAGCAAGCAGCAGGATTACCGCCCAGGCCGGGATGCGGCCCATCGGGACCATCCACACCAGCGCTGCCATGACGATCAGCTTGTCGGCGAGCGGGTCGAGGAACTTGCCGAGAACGCTGACGACGCCCAGCTTGCGCGCGAGATAGCCGTCGAGCACGTCCGTTATCGCGGCGGCGGTGAACACGATGCACGCCCAGAAGCCTCGCACGGGCGTCGGCGAGTCGAGCAGCCACACGAGGAAGGGGATCGCGGCGATGCGTCCCATCGTGAGAAGATTCGGGAGATTGAGCGCATCTTCGGCCAGGGTGCGGCGTTGCGGTTTGGTCACGGGCGGCTCAGAGGTCATGGGCCCGACCGGCCGCAGCTAACGAGCACGGCCCCGTCGCCCGAAAAGGAGATGCGGGAAGGCTGGCCATCGAAACGCATCGTAGTCCGGACTACGAGTGCCGTCGCCGGATCGACGCCCACGCGGCAACGGCGACGGCGGCGAGCACCGCGACCGTCGCTGCTCCTCCATCGGGCTCGGTCACGAAGCGCGCGTCGATGAAGCCGCCGTGGACCACCGCACCGAGAATCCACATCCACGACGTGTTGGCGGCGAATGCCATCCAGGCCCCGCGGTCGCGCGTCCACAGCGTGGCGAGGGCGATCCCGCGGAGCGCCTCAGCCGCGAGCGACGTCGCGGGCTGGCCGTCGATGCCGAAGCGTGCCGCTGCGGCTGCCGCGCCGCAGACCAGGAGGGACACCCACGTTGGCAGGAGCCCGCGAGTGGCGCGGAGCACGATTCCCCGCAGAAGAAGCTCATCGCGCACGGCCGCGAGGATCGACGCGAAAAGACCGAGAACAAGGAGTCCTCCGCTCGGTCCGATCCAAGCGGCGGTTGCGCTGCGCATGGCCAGCGACGTCGCGATCACCAACCCCGCCGCGGCCGCGCCCAGCGCCGCCCCGCGCCCGACGCGCCGACCGATGGCCGCCCAGCCGGGCATGGGCGCGAGCGGATCGCTCCAGGCGATCCCGATGCGCCCTGCCCCCCACTCGGCCGCTGCCGCTTGCACGATCGCCGACGCCAGTGGTTTGCGCTCCAGCACCGCGCCGGCGATCTGCACCCCACCCCACAGGGCGAGCCCCCAACCGACGACCTTCGACGCGCCGGCGACGGTCTCGGGAGCCGTAGGGTCGTGGTCGGGTGACGCGGAGGGCAGGCGGCTCGTGGTCATACGCGGTCACGCGAGCGTGACGAGCTTCGCGTTCGCTTCGACCGGGGTCCCCGCGGAAACGTGGACTTCGGCGATGGTCCCCGCCGCGCGTACGCGAACCTCGTTTTCCATTTTCATCGCTTCGAGCACGACCAGCCCCTGGCCGGCCCGCACTAGCTCCCCCTTGACGACGAGCACTTTCACCACGCGCCCCGGCATGGGGCTCCTCACGACCTTGTCGCTGTGGCTGGCTCCGGCTCTTCCGGTGGGGCGTGCCGAAGCCGCTCGCTCGCTATCCACGCGCGCATGGAGTCGAGCGCCGCTCGCGACGACCTCTATGGCCGGCAATTTCCCGTCCGTCGTCAGGTCGACGACGTGAGGGCCGACCCGGACGCTGAGCTGGTTTCCCGCGGCTACCACGTCCGCGTCGCACGGGCGCCCGTCGACGTGGACTCGGACCGATCCACTCGGAAGATCGACTACGTCGACGACGTGCTTTCCGCCAGGGAGTGTCACGTAGTAGCGCACGGGGGATCACGGTACCCCAAAGGGGGTGAGGTCAGGCGGCTTCGTCGCTTTCGTCGGTGATGGCCTCGAGCAGCTTCGTGAGCGCGCCTTCCACCTCGGTTGCGAGCTTGCGCGGAACGACCTGCGTTCCGGCGAGAAGCTCGCGTAGCCGCTTGGCGACGTTGCGTAGCCCGGCGACGTCGCGTTCGCGCCGCTTCGATTCATCGACGGGAAAGACCACGTCGCGATAGGCGCGCGAGAGCGTGGCGGCCGGGGCTGCGTCGTCCAGCACGCGATGTCGGATCGCGTCGACGGTCTCCCGCGGCGCGTGCGCGCTCGCCTCCGCGCGCCGCAGGAAGTCGACCGCCTGGTAGCTGGGGATGGGCTCTTGGAGGGCGTCGCGGGCGAGGACCCCGGGCGCACGCCGCTTCAAGAACGAGTAGGAGCCGGTGAGCTTGTCGACGGTCTCCTGCCGTAGTCTGAGCTCGGTCTTCGCGTAGGCCTCGAATGAATCGAACCCCCACTCCCGCCACCGCTGCCCGCGCTTGGCCCGCGTGAGGGCTTCGGCGAGCTCGATCCAGCTCGCTTTGAACCGGCGCGCGCGTCCCAGGAGCTCGGCACGCTCGGGGTCGTCGGCGTGCGCGACCTGCGCTTCTGCGAGGGCAGCTTCCGTCTTGGTGCGGTACATGGTCGCGAAGTGTACCCTCGTAACCCGTGCGCCGTTCCGCATCGATTCGTGTCATCGCGCTGGCCGTCATCTTTCCGCTCGCCGCCTGCGGGCGGGCTGCACCCGCGGCGCAGGCGCCGCCCAGCGTCGAGGCGGTGCAAGGGACGCCCACGAGCGAGGCAAAAGCGACGGTTTTGTCCGATGCAGCCTCCGCCGTCGACGATTCGTCGGCCCGTCTTCCCACGGCGTGCGCGGACACGTCTGCCGACCTCTGCACGCCGCCAGGGCCGTTCGTCGAGCGCCTCTGTGCCAGGCCTCATCAAGAGGTCGCGTTGGCGCTTTTCCGCAAGGCGAGCCCGTTCACGCGCCTTTACCTAAAGGCCAGGCTCGACGAGCTCGCGTTCGACGAGGAAGTGCTCGCTCTTCGCTTTCACGCGCAGCCAAAAGGAGGGATGATCGTCGGCAGCGGCAAAGGCACGTACGACGTGTTGCGTTGGGACGGGAGCTGCTCGAGGGGCGTCGAAGCCGAGGTGTTTTCCCGGTCCCGGCCGCCCAGGCCCCGTGCCGCGCACGTGCAGTGGCATCGCGTGGGCGGAAGGATGCAAGGCGCGCTCATCGCCTCGAGCGACGCGGTAAAACGCGCCCACTCGAAGCGCGGCAAAGAGTGCAAGGGAGCGATGAGCGGCGACGTGTCGGCCGCTTGCGAGAAAGCCGATGCAGCGCTCGTCGAGGCGATCGTCGACCACGTCCGTACGAGCGACGATCTGCCGGACCCGGAAGGGCTCTAAGCACGACCGCTTGCCGGAGCGCGGCTGCCTCGCGGCTATCCGATGCCGAGGCGGCGCGCTCGCTGGCGGAACCCCTCGATCTCCGAGTCGACCATTCGAAGCGGATCGTGAAAGCGAACCGCGACCCGGCGCAACCACGGGCCCGAGTCGTCGGGCGGGAGCTCTTCGACGCGAACGACGATCCCGTGCGCGATCCGGGAGCTATCTCCGGCTTGGACCGCGTGGAGGAGCAGGGCAACCTCGTCGTCGACGGCGACTTTGGTGGTGCGCACGAGCAACAGCGCCCCCGACTCGCTGAGGTCGTGCACCAGGGCCGCACGCTTCTCGCCGTCGGGCCGCTCCAGCGACGCCATCGTGCATGCGAGGTAGCGATCACCGCTGCGTCGGTCCGAAGACGGAGGCGCGGAGTCTGAGCCCGACATGTCGGTACCTTACCTCGGCGAGCGGGGCCCTGGCCAGGAGACTCACCGCGTCGCCTATTTCGTGCTAGCCCCGCGCGCCGGGCCCCGAGACGCCGGTTCCGAGCTAGAGCCGGCGGCGCTCGTTCGAAGCCTGGATCCGCTTGGGGCTCGGGATTCGACGCTGGCCAAGCGAAGGGCGCTGAGGGCGACTGCGGCGCGGATGTGCGTCTCGCCGCGAAGGAACGTCACCTCGTGCTTGAGGAGATGACGCACGCGCTGGCTCAGCGGCAGGGCCATGAACTCCGCGGGCGAGTAGACGCGGCCCGCCAGAACGACGCGATTGAAAGGCAGCCGGTCCAGCTCGATCTCGCTCATGTGGGCCTACCGAGGTTGTGACGTTCGAATCGCGACTGCCCCTGCCCCATGAGTCCCCTCGAGCGTCCCGCCGTGTGGTTTCCGCGGACCGAATGAGGCTATCGCCGCCTCTGCAGCGTCGCAAGAAAAGACCGAAGTACCGGCGGGCCGCATCCCCCCTATTGCGGCCGCGCCTCCGGCTGCAGCTGCGGCCGTGGATATCCTCGCGGAGAAACGTCGGTCTTTGCCGATTTCTCCGGCGTCGGGAGGTAAATCCAGACCTCACCCCCCGTCGAGTGGTGGACTCGTCGGCATTCCAAGGGCCACGGGAGCGAGCAAGTGGCGCGCAGCGCCCGCCCATAGCCGAGCGCGCCGCCCACGAGCGAGCCGAAGAACGCGTGCGACGTCCGATCGCTGTACTGCATCGTCGCCGGGGCGACGTCCCACGGCGAAGGCCTGCCTACCGAGTCGTCGCTCAGCTCAGTCCCGAGGACGATCGCTTCCGGCGCGCGCACGCCGATCTCAAGCGTGGAATCGACGAGATCGGTCACCCCCGCGATCGCCTGTCGGTCGGCGATCGGCTCGATCCCCGGACGCACGGCGACGATCTGTGCCGGAATGCGCGGCATGAAGATCGGTCCCCCGAACACTTCGACGAAGGAACCCGTCGGAAGACGCGCCAGAAAGCGTTCGGCGGCGTACCTGGAGTCGGCGAGCAGCGTCGCATCCATCGACGCCACTCCGAGCAACGCGGGGGCGACAGACGCGCAGGCGACGCCAGCGACGAGGCGACGCGCTCGGGGCCATCGCACCCATGCGAGCTCGAAGGCCAGGGCTGCATACGGGGGGAAGAAGACGCTCTCGGCCAAGAAGTAGCGATGCTCGTTCATTCGCACTGGGAGCGAGAAGAACGCGAAGAACGAGACTGTGGCCAAGAGCGGCATGAGCAATCGTACTCGCGTCAGGCCCGAATTCCGCGAGACGGCGACGCAGACGCCGGCGATGGCGGCGACGACGATAGGCCACGATGTGAAATCGGTGGTCGTCTTGAGCGCGTCGCGCGTCAGCGCGACGGCCCCCGCCAGGCCGCCGGGGTATTGCGCCCATGGCTTGCTGTCGGGCCCGAAAAGGTGCGCGATGCGATCTCGGAACCCGAGCGGGTTCACGAACGCGCCCGAAATGACACCATAGGTTCCGGCCGAGATGAGTACGGCGCGGAGCAGGCCGCGCCTTGCTACGGGCGCGCGCCGCGCGAGCCACGGAACGACAGCAAGGTATATGGGAAATGTGAGTACCAGAGCCCCGAATGACTGGTCTTTCGTGAGTACGGCGGCGGTCCCGCAGAGGAGGGCCTGGGTCTCTCGGGGCTCGCCGCATGCCACTCGGTCGAGCTCGACGAACGACAACGCCAGCCAGAACAGGTAGGGAACGTCGAGGTTGCCCGTGTGCGCGTAAAATACGAAGATCGCGTTCATCGCGACGATTGCGCCCGCGACGATTCCCGCTCTTCGACCGGCCCAACGTTCCCAGAGCACCATCGTGCTTCTCACGACCGCGATCGCCATGGCCGCCGCGACGAGTCGCGCGCCCACCTCGATGCCCGTCATGTAAAGCGGTTTGACGAGCTCCGCCCCCAGGGCATCGATCCCCGTTCCCGACTGGCTCACCGCGAGGCCGATCCAGGGGATCGACACGAGGGTGAGCAGCGCCATGTGGAGGGGCGGATAGTGGTGGAAGTGCCTCGGCCAGTATGTCTCGACGATAGCCCCGAGCCCGCAGGAGCGCGGCGAGATTGAATCCGCCGCCCACGAGTCCGATCCGGGCAAGCCCCAAAGAAAGCCAACGGCGACGGCGAGTGCGAACGCCGCCTGCACGACGATCGCCGGCTCGCTGAGCCAGGTTCTCAGCGCGATCCGGCCCGCGCAAATCCGCGCGCGAATGTCGGCAGGCATTGTCCGGCATGATCTACCTGAATTTCGTGTCAGAAGCTGCCGAAGGCCGTGACGCCGTACGCGCTCGATCCCAACTGCGAGGGGGATACGTGGACGGTCGTGTGGTCTCGGTTCTTGGCGATTGGCGGCGAGGCGCCGTCCTCGTCGTCGAGTGTCAATAGCCCGACGAGGGTCATGAAGGCGCCGAGGCCCTGGAGAAGACCGTCGGTTGCGATCAGGGCTCGATTGCCGAATTCCGCGCCGCAATCGGTGGCGTTGCACGTCGGTCGGCGCACGAGATCGAGCCAGGGACCTGCGACGGGAACGTACAGATGCTCGTCCACTTTCGCGCCGCTCGACTCGGCGACGGCGATGGCGGGCATATAGGAGGCCGCGAGCACGAAGAGGCCCGCGCCGATCAGCGCGCCGTTCGGGTTGGGCGTCGTGGCGCCGTCCTCGGCCAGCGGGGACACGGCCGCTGCCGGCGCTGGCCACGATGATCGCGGTGCGGCGGCGGTCGAGGGCTGCGAAGTTGCGGTCGAAAGCAGGGGTGGTGCCCCGACCGCGCTCTCGGGCGCCGGCGTTGGAGCGGGAGCAACCGGCGCGGGTGGCGCCGCGGGAGCAACCGGCGCGGGTGCGGGCGGCGGCGTGGGGGCAACCGGTGCGGGTGCAGGCGGCGCCGCGGGGGCAACCGGCGCG
>Ga0265318_10000044_pt1 | contig 127356 bp, 190 predicted proteins | sample 4821metaG_FD_192431 | JGI IMG/M metagenome (GOLD analysis project Ga0265318, IMG submission 192431) | Rhizosphere microbial communities from Carex aquatilis grown in University of Washington, Seatle, WA, United States - 4-8-21 metaG | ecosystem: Host-associated > Plants > Roots > Rhizosphere...
CATACCTTCGTAGTAAGACGCGGCGACGGGGTGACAAATATCATCCCCGCCATTGATCATGAGGGTGTCGATCAGAAGCTCGGCCACGCGCGGCTGGGGCTCGTAGGCCGTGACACTCCCCTTGTCGCCCGCGAGCTCCTTCAAGAGCAGCGTGTAGTAACCGAAGTTCGCGCCGACATCGATGCAGCGCATCCCAGGCTTCACGTAGTCGACGATCGCCTGCGTCACCCACATTTCCCAGTAGCCGTTCAGGAGGAGATGGGGGGCGAGCGACAGGTCGCGCGTGTCGACGTACATCAGGAATTTACCGAGCACGCGGCAGAGCGCCCGGTGGTCCCCGACGTAAGCCTGCTGCGTGTGCGCGCGGCACCATTTCTCGAGCGCGCTTCGGTCTTCTGCCCCAAACAAATCTCTCAACTTCATCTGAACTTCTCCGGATGCAAATACCTGTCGGGATCTCCCCACAGCTCGCTAAACGCGATCACCTTTAATTTATGAGTCCGCCCTTCGAGAAAATCAGTGATGATCCCTCGGATAACGGCTGTCGGGGTGACGTTCCAGGAATCGGCGTGGTGGTCGAGCGCGATTTGAGCGCCTCGGGTGATGCGCGCTCGCGCTCGCGCGAGCCCCTTGCCGCCACTCTGGATCCGAAGCACCTCGCCGCGGTAGACCCAGCTCTCGCTCGTGACCCGAGGACGCGCTGGGGTCACTAGGAGGTGGTGCACCAGGCTCCGCAGGATCGTCCCCCGATGCACGCGGAGGGTGCGACAGATCGCGACCCAGTCAGCCTCGATGGGCTTCGGCAGGTAGACACCCACATCCGCGTAATCATGCCCGACGTAGCGCCGCCTACCTCGGACGACGCCGACGGCGCCCCGCTTCTTGAGCTCGCCCTCTCGCTTTGCTTGGGCTTCACGGAGCACGTCGAGCCGTACCCCGAGACGCACCGCGAGATCGAGGGGGGAAATATCGACAGGAGCCGACCAGCGCGTCAACGTGAGCTGCCTGACTAGCCACTCCCGAAACGTGAGCTGATCATCGGCGGCCTTCATGCGCCGAGAATGATCTTTGGCGCGTCATCGGGCACGTGCACGACGCGCGTCACGTAAGCGATGTTTTTGAAATCGAGCAACGTCGCGACCGTGGCAATGGTCCCTTTCACGGGCCCCGGCACCACGAAGGCCAGCTCGACGAAGTCCCCGGGGAGATCGCGCAAGACCGCGTACCGGATGAACTGCACCGCCGAGAAATTCCCGCCCTCGTCCTTGGTCTCCTGAGGGATCCATTGCTTGGACGTGGGCGCATCCGAGTACGCGAGCGCTTGGCGCTCGACGATGGTCACCGGCACGATCGGGATGTGGAGCTGCACGAGCACCGGGACGCCGAAAAAACTTGAAATCTCACTCTTGGTTTCCATTCACGAATCCTCTCTCGTAGGCACCGAAACTCCCCAGCGGATCCTTTCCTTCAGATCCGGGCGAGATCGCATGGTCTCCATTGCGTCCTTGGTTGCCTTGAGCAGTAGCCCTGCTGCCGCTGGACTGACATCCTTCACTAGCTCGGCCGCTTCCATGAGCGAATCGATACGGGTCATTTCTTCCAGATCCACCAGCATCTCTTGCACGATCTCTAGGGAGCAAGGCCAATTACTAGCCAAGATCCCGTCCCAGCGCTTGCCGGTGCTCATTCGCCCCTCTTGGTTTCGCTCGACACCAGGATCTCCGAGACTGCCCCGCGCCCAGAGCCGACCGAGTTGACGTTCCGGCGCGCCTGCACGGTCTTGATCTTAAGACCGTGATAGAGTTCCCGTGTCTCTGGGACATCGGAGTTCGAGAGAAGGACGGGGATGCGGTGGCGGGCGATTTCTCTCATCCAGCGCGCGAGCTCTTGCTGATGACCCTTCGTAAACCCAAAGGCGGTGTAGCTGGTGAAGTTCGCCGTGGGTCGCGTGGGCCAATACGGCGGGTCAAAATACACGAAGGTCGCGGGTAAATTGAAGATGTCCACGCTCCAGAACGGCGCCCACCGAAGCTCGGCGCAAGCGAGCGCGTAGTGCGCTGACCAAATCGCTTCTTCGTCCAAGATCGTTGGCGGGATCTTGTGATGCCCGTAGGGCACGTTACAGATGGCTTTTTGGTTCACGCGCCAGAGGCCGTTGTAGCCGCACTTGTTGATGTAGAGGAAGCGCGCGGCCCGACCGATCTCTGACCGTGGGACTACGTCACGCACCTCGTAGTAGCGCGACTCTCCGAAGCCTTTCTTCTTGAGTCGAGCGAGCGCGCGGATCAGCGACGCAGGCGAGCTCTGCACGGCTTCATAGAAGTTGATGAGCTCTTCGTTCGAGTCGGAGAGGATGGCCGACTTGAGCCTCCTCAAGCGCGCGAGCGCGAAGAAGACGGCGGCGCCCCCGAGGAATGGCTCGTAGTATTGGTCGATGGGTCCCGGGTGCAGGCGATCGATCTCTTTCAAGATCACGGGCAAGAGTTGGGTCTTGCCGCCAACCCATTTCAGGAGCGGCTTCGCTTGCCTCACCCTGCGATCGGGATCTCCTGCCTGGATTCGTTTAGCGGACATTCTTCAGCCTTTCTATGAACGGCTCTAGGGAAGCTTCCCAGGACCAATTCGATCGCCAGATGTGGGCGTTGTCGAGCGCTGCCCTCTGGAGTTCGAGCCACGAGGTGCGCGCCCGGACCAGCGCCAGAGCGACGTCCATTGGATCCACAGCGGGCGCTCGGCTCCCTGGCAAATCGTCGATGGGACGCAGATCCTTCGTGGTCCCGATGATCACGGCGCCCGGAGTCGCCCTGGACAAATACTCCGTGTGCCCCGTGACCGCGGTCGCGACGACGGGCACCCCGCACGCCAGGGCCTCGAGCGGGACGAGCCCGAACCCCTCGCCGCGAGACGGCTGACACACGACGTGCGAGCGAGCAAGTGATCGCGCCATGCGCTCGGGCGGAAGATCTGCGCGATCGACGATCTTGATCGAGTCGTCGATGGGCCCGGCCTCTCCATCGAGGAGAGCCTCCTCGAGCGCAAGACGCGCGGGGTAGTCCATCACGCAGAGCAGCTTCCCGGCGCGGGGGATGCTTTGCCACCCCTGAATGAGCTCGAGGGTCCCCTTACGCTGCCGCGCGCTCGTCGAGAGATGCAGCACCCGGAATTCGTTTTCCTGAAACGCGCGCCTCGTCTCCACCGAAAGCTCAGCGAGCACGCGGTACTCAAGCGAAACCCCGTGCGGCACGATCAGGATCGGCCACGCAGGCAGAAATTTCGCCACGACGACGGCGGCCCACGCGCTCGGTGCCATGAGCGTTATGTCGTACCGATCCTGGTAGCCTGCGATTTCGCGCACGAGGCTCTCGGGGAGCTGGTCAGAGTTCGGGGTGACCATGACGAAGTGATGCTCGTGTTTCCCCCGCTCGAACATCTGCCCGACCGCTCCGAGCGGGCCAACGTAGACGCCGTAGCGCGCGTCGGCGCCATCGGTCGGGCACTCCCCATCTACGAAGCTCCCCGCCTCGTCGACCGCGTAGATACCGCGGAGGAGTCCCGCCTTCGTGAGCGCCCCCTCGAACCCTCGCATCACCGTCGCGAGCGATCCGTAACCGAGGCGCTTGCCGTAGAGTCGCGCGGTCATGTGCTTGAGGCCCGAGCAGCATAATCAAGGTAGAGCGCGGTGGTCGAGCGCTTCGCCCGCTCGAGCACGCGGCGCTGCATGAGCCTCCCTACGCTCGTCAGTGTGTGCCGCTCGAGATCGATCGAGTCCGGACGGTCGTGCCTCCCCGGAGCCCACGCTCTCTTCAGCGCGGAGCCGAGCGCGCTAAGATCGTAGCGCACCCACTCGGCGTTAGGCTCCCAGCCGTAGGAGCGCGGCACGGGCTCGAGCCCGCGTGGCGCGACGACTGAGTGCCCATTGCCGAGGTAGTCTTCGACGCCGCCCGAGGGCACGTAGCAGACGTTGTTGCCCGCGAGCGCCGCCTCGAAGGCGGGTAGGTTCCAGGCCTCGCCGTGCGACGACGAAACGTAGATGTTGTTCCGGTAGTGGAGCTCCAGGATGGCCTGGCGCGGAAAGCGGCCCTCGATGAGCTTCACGCGCTCGCGGATCTTTTCTGGGGTCCAGCCTCTCGCCTTAAAGTAAGGATCCACGGCGGAAGCGGCCATCACTTCCTCGGGCGTCTTGTACCCGGGCCATTTGCCGCCCGTGTACTTGATCGTGAGGATCGCGTTGTCCTTCGGCGTGAACTCCATCAAGAACGCGCCCACGAGCTCCGCGTAGCCCTTCCGCGGCTCCCAGCGACCGATGGAGTAAAACTTCTTCCACGAGGCATCAGCCTTCCGGCGGCGAAGCTTCAGGATCGGATCCGACGGGTCGTACGGGTGAGGCACGACGAAGATCTTCTCTTGCGGAACGCCGCTCGACGCGAGCATGCGAGCGTTCGCGTGGCAGGGGACCCAGCACTCGGCGACCCGGGATAAGATCTTCACGATGGCCGGATCGACCAGGCTCCGCTCCCAGACCGAGTAAACGACGGTCGCATCGTAGATGCGCTGCCGGAGCCCCGCCTGCTCCTCGAACGTTCCCCCGAGGGCGCCCTGAGGCATGACCGTGCGCTTCAGGTGCTCGGCATTTGCCACGACGAGGTGGTGAATGATCGGGAAGTACTCGCTCGCCGTCGTGAGTTGGAGTTTTCCCACCTCGCGGGCGACATCGGGGTCGGGATCGATCGAGTGCGCCGGTCGAATGACCCCGTGCTCGTCGGTGACGCTCGCCGTGTAGCTCCGGAGCAGGACCGGGATGCCCGCCCCCGCGAGCGCGCGCGCGTGAGCGCGCACGGCGACCGCTGTGCCGTCCCAAGGCGTCTCGAACTCCCCGCGGTACATGACCGCGTACGGGTACTCGGCGCGGCGCCCGCCACCGAAAAACGCCGCCGTTGGCTCTGGCCTCTGGAACGGCAACGGCGGCAGATCAGAAGGGATCTCGCTCATCTTATGCGACTCGCTAAGGCCAGCGCCAAAAGGCTGGCCACAAGCAAAGTGGTCAGGAATCCTACAAGGAGATAGTAGTACCGTCGATCCGGCTCCGGCTCCGGCTCCCTGCTGCCCTGGAACCCTTGCGCACCCTGCGCGCCTCCCTGTCGGTCGTCCACGCGCTCACCTTGCTCCTTCCCGTCGAAAATATTCTCGGTGATCTGGCGCCCGAGACAACCTTCCTCCATCCGCGCGGCCCTGTGCAGGGCACAGTAATGCCGATCGCCCACCATGAGCCATGAGTTGTTCAGAGGGTCGCCCGATGTTCGGACCGTGTACCCATCGATAGCGGTTCGGGACTCTTTGCACCCGACCCCGTCACACGTGAACGTCTCCAGCCTCTCCTCCGGACGAATCACAGGCGCCTCATTGATCCCTTCAAATCGGTTGCCGAAGATCCCATTGTCGTTCCCCTCACCGAAAATCCCGCCACGTATAGGCTCCTTCTTCACAGCCATCGAAGCACCGAGTTGTCGATCACGAAGGCGCGCGAGCACGTCGGGCACCGCGTCACATCCGTCAGGTGGATCGTGCCCGCCAGGTACACGAACTCCGTCGGGATGAGCGGGTTCACCCAGAGCTCGCCCTTGCGTCGCTCGTCGAGCTCGAACTTCCTGTGCCGCGATCGAATCGTCATCTGCGCTTCGGCCGACCCGAACCGCACCGCGCAGAACGGGCAGCACACGACCAGCATGAGCCCCTGCCCGGTCTCATCGTCGCGGTCGACCGTGAGCTCGCAGACGATGTACTCCTCGGCCTTGCCGTCAGAGTTTCGGATCTCGAGCACGATGCTCGCGTGGGAGCCGGCGCCGCCGAGCTTCGTCGTCGAGATACGCGCGTTCGGGTCGGTAAGGGTCGCGAGCCGACGCTTGTCCTCCTCGGCGCGGCGACGCTCGGCGTCCTGCCGCTTTGCCTGGAGCTGCTTCTCGAAGTCGCTCGTGATGGATCCCCCTCTCACGAACGAGGTCATGGGGGCTGAGACTTCGCGCGGGGGCGCGGATTTTTCATCTGTCATGCGGGCAGCTGCGAGATAGCACACAGCTGTCTCCCGCTGCAAGCGCGGAATTGGCGAGCTTCGGACTAAGCCGCTTTCTTGCTGAAAGCTCGAATCAGGAGCGTGACCACCAGCGTCGTCGCGACGCCGGCCACGATCGGAAAGAGCAGGCTCTCTTTAGCCGCCTCGACGAGGGACGTGCGAACGCCGTTCACGCAGCCCGCGCACTCGGGGAAGTCAGCGCTCGCGCCGTCGGGGCAGATCTCGCAGTCCCCGCCGGATGCAATCGTGCACGGCCCGCAGGCATCTCCGAGTCCACGAATCGCCGCGTAGCTCATGGCCCGTCTATTTCTTGAACGATACCCAGATCGCGAGCGCCGTGATGCCCGCGATGATCACGGCCGGCACGATCACGTCGCGACGCACGGTGCCGGCGTTCGTGGTGAGCGGCTCACTCGTCACGTCGCCTGTGGCTCGAGCTGCGCAGGGGCAGCCGAGGCCGTCCATCGGTCGGTAGGTGCTCACTTGCGGGAACATCACTTCCCGTGCTTCGCGCGGTATTGGCGCGTGTACTCGGCCGCGTTGGCGTCGGACTGACGCTTGATCTCGGCGATCTCTTTCGTCGTGAAGAGCGTGCTCGGCGTGCTCCGTTTTCCATGTAGCGGGCCGCCCGGTGATTTCGCGCCGAGGTACAAGACGCCGCCGACGATCGCGACCATGCCGAGAATGATGAACGTCGCGGAGCTGGACGAGCCGGCCGCGTCGTCCCCCAAACCCGAGATCGGCGCCTCGTACTCAGGCTTGTAGTACGCGCCGAGCCCATTGATGGAAGCCTCGTACTCAGGCTTGTAGTACGCGCCGACGGCGCGGAGTCCGCCGAGCCCTTCGACCGCTAAGCGCGGGGGGCCGACGAGGTTCGGGTTCACGCCGAAGGAGGGCCAGGGCGCGCTCTTCCAGCCCTCGGAGCCTGCATGCCAGGGGGAATCCGGCATGTGCATCTGGTAGTACTGGGGCTTGATTTCTGCGTAGCTCATGATCGTTTGCCCTCTTCGTGCGCTTTCTTCAGCAGATCGAACGCCACTCTAACTTCTTTGAACCGCACTTCGGCAGCGTGCCGATCTTGTGGGTTACGATCGGGGTGGTACCGAACCAGCAAGTCCTTGTAGGCCGACTCCACCTGCGCCCAGCTCGAGCGACGGGTGACGTGGAGCACTTTGCGGGCGGCAGTGAGGCGAGCCTGAAGGGTCGGATCTGACGGAGGAGGCGGCGGGGGCTTCGGCTCGTACCGGCTCTCGGGCGACGCATCGGGAGGTGGCGCTCCCGGATGGGGCGAATGACCACGAGCGTGCGGGGGCCATTCCACGCGCGGGCCTGGGGCGGCGGGACCCGCGTGATCGTCGATGTCCTGCTTGACGCAGGCAAAGCACACCGCTTGCCCTGAGCGCGCAACGAAGGCGTGATCGAGACACACGGGCTTTCGGCAAACCGAGCAGCCGGCGATGGCAGGCGACTGGCACGGGATGCCGATGCCGAGCGTCGGGTGACGAGCGAGGACTTCACAGGGGATGCCGAGGAGGAGGTGCTGGAGCCAGTGCTGGGAGGCAGAGCGCGTGAGATCTTGCACCCAGGGACCGATCGCGTAGAGGACGTTCTTTGGGCCCTCGGGAGCGGCGTCGGTGAGCGCCGACGCGAAGCGTCCGAGCGCGCCGAGGAAGCTCTCCTTCGCCATGCCTGGGATCGTACCACCAGATCACCGCTTCATGTACAGGTAGCCGACCGCAAGCGCCAGGACGGCGCCGCCGATCGCGACGCCCTTGGTGAGCTGTGCGATCTTGGTATCGGTGGCGCTCGTCGCAGCAGTGAGATTGTCCTGCGTAACGGGCAATACCGAGCTCGGAACGATGCTCGTCGCATCCCCGAGCACCCCGTCCCGGAACGTGTACCCCAAGCCCTGCATGGCTCGATCGCTGAAGGCTGGCAGGAACGTCCTCCCAAGCGTGCCGTCGGCGTAAGACGTGCCCGCTCCTGACACGCTCTGGTACCGACCCGGAGGGAGCGGCGTCGTGCGGCGACCGACTGGCGTCTGCTTGTGAGACCGCACCATCGTCGGCACGAGCGACGACGTGGCGCCGAGACCACTCACGCCGCCCCGAGTCAGCGGCGTGATCCTGCGACTCGCGCCCATGTAGTGACCCCTTCGCATCTGCGTCAGGAAGCGCGAGCCAGACTGCTTCGACGCGCCGAGCCCGCCGTCCCCGAACTGACTCACGCTCGCTTGGTAGGCCTGGTAGGGCGCGGCTTGGGAAAAGAGTCCGTCGTTGTAGGCCGCTTCTCCGACTGCTTTGTACATTGGGATCGATCCTTTTTTCTTTCTGACTTTACCGGCGACCACTCAGCACGAAGCGGCCAATGATGAGCCCGATGGCCCCGCCCACGAGCAGCCCGAACATCTCCGACTGCCCGCTCGCCGAGCGCACCTGCACGCAGGTGTTGAGCTCGGCCCCGTCCGGGTAGAACGACGCGCAGCTCTTCTGGATGGAGTCGATGCTCCGAAAGGCGTCGAGCGGGTACGTCACAGGGCGATACTACCCAGTAGAGCGAGGTTCTCGCAACTTTTCAGGGCGCTAGAGCGCCTCCGCGACTAAGGCTGCCCCCCGATTGACCTGATCATTTCATCGAATTCATCAGCTAGGGCAGCACCCTTGTCGGCGGCGGCCCGGAGCTGCGCCTGGCACGCCGTGATCAGCGCCTGTACCGTTCCCCATCGGCCAAGCACACGCCGGGCGAATTCATGGTTGTCGTGAATGAGCCACTCTTGCTCCGAGAGCCTCAGCGCTCCACAAATTCGGCACCACTGCACGGTTTGAGGGGCAGTGACTACTAGTCGGACGTATCCGGGCGGGTGTTCGCACATGGGCGGAGCCTAACCCAAACCCGTGCCCTTCAGGGCAGGATCGCAAGCTCATCCCAGCCGCACGCTTCGCGGGCGAGGACTACGTCGCTCATCCCGGCCTGGTTCGGGTTGAAGAGCCGCCCTTGACCGCTCGTCATGCCCGGATCGAGCCCGTGCTTGTGGCGAAGGAAGAGCTCGTCCCGGGCCGCGTCGTCGAGCTTCGCCTCGGCGAAGAGGAGCGAGAGGAGGTTCATGGCGCCGGGGGCGAGCCCGCGCACATCGAGCGCGAGGAGGGCATAGGGGTCGGCTTCTGAGACCCAGTCCGAGTCCTCCTGCACCTCGCGCCAGAGTAGCTCGAGGGACTCCTGCACGGAAACGCCTTTCGGGATCTCGACGTTCATGGCGGCGCAGACGAGGTGGCGTCCGTCAGCTGCCTCGTATTCTAGGACTTCGACATCCTTCTTGGTGGTCTTCTCGATGTCGACGTTGACCGAATTGACGTAGACCACTTCGCCTTCGTCCACGAAGCGATCGAGATCGCTCGGGCTGAGCTCGAGATCTACGTTTTCATCCTTTTCGGTCTCCTCTTCATGGCGCGTTTCCGCAAGCCCGATCTTCACGGCGGACGCCCACCATTTGTCAGCTTCGTTCGAGCGGTTGTCGGTCCAGGAGCAGATCCCGTCGCCCGTGCCTCGCATCCGGAGCTTGACCCGATCGTAAAACTCCTGGTGCGCGCCGAGCGTGAGCGCCGTGTAGAGCGCTGTTCCCCAGCCCTTGCCCTTGATGACGACGCCGTCGGGCGTGTGCGATCTCGGGAACCCTGTGAGCCGCTCGGGCTCGTTCCGTTCCTCTTCGTAGTAGCCACGCCCGAGGCGACGGAGGAGCGCAGACTCGCCGAGGCTTCGGATGCTCACGTACTCGCCGTCGGTCACGACGAGCGCGGGCTCGTGCGTCTTCGGATTGGCGACGAGCCCCAAGACCGTGAGCCCAGCGATCGTAAAGTCAAAGCGCGGAGCTGGAGCTGGAGCGGCCGGAGGCGGCGTAAGCTGGTTACTTCGAAGACGACGCATCGGGCTACTTCAACCCCAATAACCCTGAGTCCCCTGCACTAAGGGCACCGCGGTGCCCCGCACCACGCCAGGAACGACTGTCGCGGGGATGCTCGACGGCGTCGCCGTCGATCTGGCGACTGTCGGAGTCGCGATGGGCGCCGAGCAAGCCGCCGCTGTCCAACTCGGGCACATGTTGGCTCCTCCCATGCGGAGCAGCAGGAACATCGTTACCCCCCCCCTAACGCGCCAGCAGCCATGAGAGCGGGGCCCTTGTTGCGGCACAGCGCGGCGCCCGCGACAGCGCCCGAGAGCAGGAACGGATATTGGGGAAGCATCGGTTTGTTTCCCTTCAGGCGAGTAGTCCCGCCACGAACGCTTGCGCAATGAGCCCAGAATTCTGGGACGAGCCTTGTTGCAAAATCCCCGCCCCTGTCCCATCCCCGAACGTCACGACGTAGTCTTGCTGGGGGTTGGCGGCGTTCTGCACGAGCGCGATGAGCCCCGCCTTCTGGCCCGAGGCATTGGCTTGCTGCTGCCACTGCGTGATGGTGAGCGTGAGACCGGTCGGGTTCTTGGGACCGGGCGGGACAGTCATCGAGGCAGCCCCTGGCCCCGGGACGGGCGGGCCTGCTGCAGGCGCGGCAGCACCGGGGAGCACGGCTGCTTGCGCTTCCGAGTGCTTCAGGAGCAGGTACCCGACGCCGACGACGGCGCCGCCAATCAAGAGCATTTTTCCGATTCCCATGGCCGACTCCCTATCCAAAGTGCTTCGTGACGTGATGGCCGTACTTGATGCCGACGACGGCGCCCGCGCCGAGCGCGAGCACGATCCAGGCCCAGCTCGGGATCCCGGCCGCCATCTCGGCCTCGCCGAGACCGACGGCGCGACCGGCAAGCTTCAGGGGGTTCGCGTCGATCTTCATCGCGGCCGACGCGATCTTCTCGAAGTCCCCGGGGCTCATCACGAAGTCCATCTCAGGTGACGAGCCTCCGTGATTTCGGCTGCAGCGTGCCCCAGAAGATGTAGGCGACGGTGCCGATGGCAGCGCCCCAGATGAGTAGCGTCGTGGTGGACATGGGCGCGGGCGTTACCACGGCGGCGTTCGGGGGGCTCGCGTCTCCGTAGCCCCGCATGCCGCAGCCGCAGCCCTCCGTTCCACGCAGCGCGACGATGCCGGCCATCAGGATGCCCTCTTGCGATTGACAGCGTAGCGGTACGCGAGGACCGCCGCTCCCGCGCCGAGGCTGACGAGGAGCACCGCCTTCAGGTTGTCAGATCCCGAGCTCGCGGCTGCCGCCTGAGTCACGGCAGGCGCTGTCGGGAGCACGGGCGGCGACGGGAGCACGAGGCTCGGCAGCGGCGCCGTCGGCGAGACAGCGGGCGTCGCCGGGATCGTGGTCTGCACGGCGGGCGTCTGGGGCACCGCGATAGGGCTCTTCGAGAGCTGCTGGGTGAGCGCGCCCGGGAATGAGCCGCTCGCCGGGTGCGCGCGATCGGTCGAAGCCGGCGCGAGCTGCACGATGTAGCTCAAGACGCCGCTGACCCGCGCCGCGGCGTAGTTGAGCGAGGTCGGGCCCGTCTTCGGATCGGAGGCGTCGCGGAGCCTCAGCCAGTAGAGAAAATAGATCTGCGGCGTGCCCGCGGTGTCGAGCTGCGCGTAGACGCCTTCAGTGTGATCGTACGCAAACGGCGTCCCCTCGAAGGCGCTACCCACCGCGTCCATGCGCGTCAGCACCGGCGAGATGACCGCCAGCGTATCGACCTCGGCGCTCGCGGTGTTCGCGACGGCGACGAGCTGAAAGTCGCTGACGGCGTAGGCCTGGTAGTCCTTCGCGGGCGTCGCTTCGGTCCAAGCCGCGTCTCCGGTCTGCGTCGCCCATTCGGTGTACACGAGCGACGGCTGCGGACTCACGATCGAGATGAGCGTCTGATCGGCGAAGGTGAGCGCGCTGTCGTCCGCGCCGAGGCCTGACAGATCGTTTCGGAAGTAGGAGGAGCCGAAGCGGATCACAGCGCTGCTCCCCGCGATAGAACCGAGGGAGAGCAACCGTGGCACCCTGTCAGGACGCGCCACCGCCTAGTGAGGTTTTCATCTCCTCGGTTGGGGTAACGCGGTTCGGGGGGGGACACGGTTGCTCTCTCTCAGAAGGTGTGGGTGGGCGGGCGCGCTCAGACGCCGCCTGACTTCGTGATGCAGGGCGCGATGGCTTTCTGCATCTCGAAGAGGTGTTGGTCGGGCAGCATGAAGCCGAAGACTTCCGCTTCGAAGAACGCGAGCGGGATCTGCACCGCGCGAAACACCGTGCAGCTCAGGATCAGATCTTCGTTCGAGTGAAGGATCCAGGGAGCGGGTACGTGGAGGAGCCCCTGGCGCGTGTGGCGCTGGGGCATGAGCGAGAGAGCGTTGCCGGTCGCGCCTTGCGCTTGCGTCGCGCGGGCGGCCGCGAAGACATCGTCGGAGGCGAGGCCCGCGGGCGTGCCCGGGATGAGGCCGAGGTTCGGCATGGACTGGTAGGCGGAGTTCGATTTGTCGAAGGGCGGGATGGGGTTCAGCTCGTAGCGAAAGTTCCCCTGACGATTGGAGTTCGCTTGGATGTCCCAGCCTACTTGCGTCGGCAAGCGGTTGTTCTCGAGCTCGACGAAGTCTCCCGCGGCGCACCCGCTCGGGCGATAGATCGCAAAGCGCGTGTCGAGCACGACGAAGCCCATGTTCTTCGGGACGTGCACCGTACCCACCTCGAACTGACACGGCTGGTTCGGGGAGGCGGTGAAGATCCCGTCGATCGGCAGCCTGCGAAACACCGCCTCGAACGGCACGATCGAGTCGGGCTTCAGGTAGCTGCCGAGCTGGCCGCCGGCGAGCATCACGCGATCGGCCGTGCACGGCGTCATCACCCCTCCCTCGAACGGCGACGGGAAGGCGGCGCCGATGTTCGATTGGGCGAAGTGGGGATTCGAGCGAGCGAGCTCCGCGAAGCCCGCACGCTGCTCGATACTGAAAGGCCGGGTCATGGCCTATCCTATCAGTACGGTCCCGAGCCGGCAGGTTGAATGATGCGGTACCCGTGGAAGCCGATGATCAAGATCCCGTCGGGGAGGCGCGTGATGGAGTCGGTGCTGCCAGCCGCAGTGAGCGCCTGGTCGTTCACGCCTTCCATGTAGTCCCAGCCGGAGGCGAGGAAGGGGAAGTTCGCGTTCGAGGACGCGAACGACTGGATGTTGCCGTAGGAGGGGTTGTTGATGTGGAGCGGCTGCACATTGAACGTCAGCGTCTCCCCTCGCTCGAACACGTCCAAGGCCCCGAGCTCGAAGGGGGCGTTGATCTGCGGCGTCCAGAAGGCGGAGGGGACTTCGATGTTCGAGCGCGGGAAGGAGGAGCCCGCGTTCAGGAACTGAATCGTGTAGTCCGACTCCATCGTGCGGAAGGGCGATCCGTTCGAAGGGGAGAGGACGTGGGGCGCGCCCGTACCCGGGAAGGGCACCGATTGCGTCACCTCTTGGCGCGGCATCCCGTCCATCAGATCCCACATCGAATGGATGGGGCGCTGGCGGCCGTAGGAGCGGCCGTAGAAGCTTGCCTTGGCGCCCGAGAGCGGATCGGTGCGCTGCACCTGGTACTGGCTGATGAAGGTGGCGACGCGGCTGACCGCGACGAAGGGGCCTTCCTGCGAGACCAAGATCGATCCCTGCTGCACCGAGTTGATGTTGGCGCCGATCGGGATCCGCACCAGCATATCGAACGGCACCCGGCGACCGGGGATGTTCTCGATGTACTGGATGTTCGGGGGGCCGCCACCGCCTGAGCGGCTGACGGTGAAGTTCTTCTGGATGTCGTCGAGACGCTTGTTGACGGCGTCGAAGGCCTTCGAGTGGCCTTGCGCGACCGCAAGCGCTTGGTTTGCGGACTGGGATGCGTCTCGAGCGGCGCCGGCAGCGTAGCTTACTTGCCGGGCGAGATCTCGCGGATCGATATTCTGAGTCATGGGGAACTGTGCCTTCAGCTGAGCCGTGGCTCAGAAGCGGAAGTACCTCGCTGAAGGAGCGAGTGCCTCCGGACTTGAGACAGTCGTCACCCGAGCGCGAGGAGCGCTCAGGCGGGGAAGGCCCCGAGCCGAGGATGTCCGTCCCTCGGCTCGGTACCTTGCGGGTCCCTTACTGAACGTCTCGAGAGAAGAGACCATCGAACGTGAACGTCACGACCTTGTTGATCGCGTCGATCGCGTTGAGGTTGTCGCGCAGGCTCAGCATGTTGCGCTGACCCTGGCTCGTCCCGGCGATGCTCGTGTTGGGATCCGAGGGCAAGGCGTAGATGTTCGCCGTGCACTTGATGTTCTGGCGCGGGGGGATGAGGATCGCGCGAGCGAGCCGCAAGATGCCCGAGTGGCCATCCGTGCCAGAGTTCTGCATGTGGATGAGGTCGGTCGCGCCGCCGAGCTGAGCCGACAGACCGCCGCCGGTCGGGAAGTACCAGGTCGGCATGTTGGTGATCGAGAACTTCTCGCCGGTGCCGAAGCTCCAGTGAAGTTGCTCTTCCGTCTGCCAGTGCAGGCGAAACACGTCCTGAATCTGACCCGGGGCTTGGCCGACGGCCGCGCCAGAACCGGTCCACAGATCCAGAGCGCCGTAGTCACCGTTGAGGGCGAGCTCGCCGTCCACGCCGCCATCGACACGCAGGATGGAGTTTCTGTACCAGCTGAACACGCGCAACGCCAAGACGACGTGCGACTGATCAGAGGGCAGCGTGCTGCCGTTCTGGAGGTTGGTGGTGGCGGGCGTGCGGACGGTGCCCGAGCCTCCGAAGAGGTCGGTTTGGTCTTGCACGGTACCTTGGGTGTAGCCCGCGGTACGGATGAGGGTGTCCCAGACAAATGTTACGCTGGCCGTTTAAACCAGCTCTCCGGATTTCTCCGGAGTATCGGACCATATCACCAGCTTCGGCTCAGTTGAGCGAGGCTGCCGGGCACTCTTGGGGCGGATTATCGGTGGAGCTCACCGCCCTGGCCTCTACGCCTTCCGTACCCTGATCGATGACTCGATCTCCCGGTACGGCTTGGCTCGGGATTACCTCGCGGAGGAACTCTCGTACCTCTGCAGGGGCTTCCCCGCCATTTTTCTTGATCGCGCTCATCGACTCGAGCACGACCTGATCGAAGGGGGTGCGGTGGTATTGCTTGACCTCGCAGGCCTTGCGCATGAACCACACGACGATCGACGCCTCATCGCGCTTGGCAGTGAGGTGCGGCAAGAGCAACTCGGTCACCTTCAGAAGCTCATGCTTCCTTTGGATCTCCAGCCACCACTGCCAGCGTGTCGCTCGCGTTCCCTTCCAGACTTTCCGCATCTTCTTGTGACCTACACCGTGCGCGGTGAGGATCCTGGAGATCCGGTCCATCATGGGCTTCGAAGTGTTGCAGATCACGAGCCAGATGGCGTAGCTCGTGCGGCTTCCCCGTCGCTCGCCGCTTTGGCGCGTGAGGGGACGCTTGACGCTGAAGCAGCCTTCACCGTCTACGATGCCTGCCAACCAGGCGAGATCTGTGTCACTCGAAGTCATCAGAAAAACAGTTTGATTAACCCGGTTCTGCACCTCGGGATCGCTCCCGAGGGCCGCCCTTCAGTTTGACGGTTGGTGGACGCGCTCTCGGATAGAAACGACTTTGGCCATTGATTTTCTTCCTTCGTGTCGGGCTACCGTGATTTAAAAGAGGCCTGGTTCCTCTTCGGCCCGAACAACGCCCTAAGCCCGGGTCTCTGGTTTTCCAGAGATGCCGGGCCCGGGGCGCGCATCACCCTAGCGGGTGACTCTTCTCTCTCAGCCGAAGACCCCTTGACCGCCGTCGGTCTGGAGGATGCCGGCCGGCACCATCTCGGTCGCGCTCTGAGGAGCAGAGATCGAGCGGGTTCCTGCCCAGATTTGCCCGTTCGAGGAGCCTGGGATCCAGGTGCTGGAGGTCGGCAGAGTCGACACGTCACCGAAGCCGGCAGCGGCCTCGTACGACGGGAGGGCTCCAACGCCCGCCGCCGCTTCCGCGATGGTGAGCTCGCGATCGAGATCGCCGTGCGGATCGACGTGGTTCGTGTTCGTGGCCTCACGCGCGCCCATACCGGCCGCTGCCTCAGCGAAATCCGGGTTCGCCCCGTACCCCGCTGCAGCTTCGTACGCTGGGAGCGATCCGAGCCCATTCACGCCGCTCGAGAAGTACTCGCCGAGCCCGTTCACGCCCGAGGAGAAGTACTCTCCAAGGCCGTTCACGCCGCTCGAGAAGTACTCACCCATGCCGCGCCCGATGGACTGGTACCGCGGCTGGAGCGAGGTGCCCGCGCCGAGACCGTACATCGCGCTCAGGCGTGCGGCCGTGCCGTCACCCGCCAGCATGTCGACATGCGTTGGCGCAAACTTCATGAGCGCCGCCGTGAGCAAGGAGGTCGCGAAGCTGACCGCGATGCCGGTCATGACGGTGTTTCGGGTGCCCGGATCCTTGATGAGCTTCGCCGAGGCGAAGACACCGAGGCCCGCGACGAGGCCCGCGCCGATGAGCTTCTGGTAGGCCGGATCGAGATTGATCAGACCGAGACCCGAAGTCGCAGGCGCGACCACCGCTGCCGTCGTGGGGCTCGTCTGGACGACCGTTGCCGGCGCCCCGAAGATCTTGCCCATGACGTTGTTCACGAGGAGGTTCGTCAGCACCTTGTGGCCGACGAAGCCGAGGAGCGCGATGCCGCCCGTCTTCCCAATGAATATCAGCGTGTCGCCGATGCCGTTCTTCCGGAACATCCGGCGACCGTTCCGGCGGTGCCGGCGACGGTTCGAGGACATCCGACGACGCGAACGACGCTTGTTCGGGCTCAGACGAGCTCGCGATCGACGCCGACGATTACTCGACAGGCGACGACGGCTCGAGCGCCGACGACGATTCGGGCGAAGCTTCGCTACCGCACGACGGCGGCGTCGAGCCGCGACGGCCGACTTCTTCCTCGACAACTTCCTTCGCTTGCCGCCCGCTCGGCGCTTCTTCGACGAACGACGACGCTTTCGCTTCGGCGCGACCGCGGAGGCCTTCCGGCGGCTCTTGCGGCGCTTCTTCTTCGAGAACGAAGTCGGCGCGTAGCGCTTCTTCCGGGTACGCCAGCCACGCTTGGCGCCGATGCTCGTGCCCTTGTTGCGGCGCAGCCGACGGCGGCGACGATTGGCTTTCAGCACGGTCTTCTTCGCGCGACGACGCTTCCGCTTCGGCGCGGCGGTCTTCTTCGCGACCCGACGACGACGCTTGACCGTGCGGCGCTTGGCCACACGCTTCCTCGGTGCGGAGCGCCGAGCGCTCTTCTTGCGGCGGACTTTTCGACGAGCCATGGTGCTTTTCCTTGTCACTTTCTTGGGCGCCTTCGCTCGGCGCCGAGATGTCGGGGCTTTCGCCTTCTTCTTCTTTTTCGGCTTGGACTTCGATCGGGCTCGGGTGGCCGAAGCCCCCCACGGATCTCGATGACGAGAGGCCGCTCGTTCCCAGCGGCGCTCTTGCGACGGGGAGGCCAGCACCAGAGAAGCGTGCCGGACCTCGTTTCTCCGCATGCGGCGCACGACGTAGCCCGAAGACGCGCGCTTCACGCGGCGAGCATTCTTGTGGAGGCTCTGCCCCTTGCCCTTCGCGGCCCGCATCCTCTTCGCGAACGCGCGCTTCTTCGCGTCCGACAGACTCGAGCGAGCGGCGGCGGGGCGGCGGTTCGCGGAGAGCCCGCTCATCGTGCGGCGCGCCGACCGGTAGCTACCCCGGCCATTGATGGCCGCGATGTGCGTCACGCCCCCGTTGGCCGCGAAGCGCGGGCCGTTCCGGCGGTGCGCGCGGGAGCTCGGGGGCCGGGTATAGCCGTACGCCTTTACAGCGTTCTTTTTGATGCGGTATGCGCGCCCAATAGCCATCGTCAGGACAGACCTCTGCGCTCCCTTCAGAGCGCTCTAGCGGTCCTGACGAACCCGGCTAAACCGTTGCGGTGATTGGAAGCCTAAAAGACCCCGTAATCTTCGTCAACTTTTTGAGAAGGGCGTGTGCGCTTTTTTCTGAGGATCACGCGATCCAGCAAGAAAAAGGCTATTTCCGCACGACGAGGTAGGCGACGAGGCAGCAGGCACCGATCGCGAAGTAGGCGTTCGGCTTGGGCATGCGTGCGCGCCGTTGATCCAAGATGCCCTGCACCACTCGACCGGGCTCGGCGCGCTGCTGGGCGTTCACGGAAGATTGCGTGAGGACGAGCGTCGGGTTTACCTGCGGGAACGGCGGATACGACGTGTCGCCCGCTGGCGGGTAGGGCGCGAGCGGAGTCGCGCTCCAGGCGGGGCGAAGCTTGGAGAGCGCGATCACGTAGGACGCCATCGACTTCTCGTAAGTCACTTGGGTCTGAGCGGTCGCGATGATCTGACTCATGGCGTCCGCGATCGTCGCAGGCGGCGGTGCGCTCTGCGCGGACGTAAGCGGTACCGATCGCGCTGGGATGATGGCGGACGCTTGGTTTGCGACGGGCGAGGGAGCCGCGGGACCGAGTGAGCGAGTGATCGCTTGCGTCATCGCTTCCTCCGCTTCCAGAGCGCAGATCCGAGCAGCCCCACGCCGAGCGCGAGCACGCCGTAGTTCAAGAGATCGGAGAGGTTCTGGCCGGTCTTCTGCGCTTGACTAAGCGCCGCCCCGCGCGCGATCTGAGCGGCGTTGAGATCTGCAACCGAGAGCCGCAGGGTGTCGTGCACGGCCTTCTCTGCGGCGACGGAGGCAGCGGTCTTCACGAGATCGCCGATGACCGTGACCGACAAGATCCGGAGCGCCTGCACCGCCTGCTGTTCCTGATTTACAGCCACCTGCAAGGCGACCCGATAAGCGTAGAGATCGTAGGAGTCATCGAGCGGAAGACTGCACTCGGTCTGCCGCTGCGCCGGCGGGATCCAGAGCGCGCCGCGCGCCAGGAAAGCTGCCACCGTGCGATCGTATCCGCCCGCGTCGATGCCGGGAGGGAGCGGCGGGTAGGGGCAACCGAAGCTGAACGGGCAGCCGTAGTTGTACACGGTCGTGCGGATCGGTTGCGTCGCGCCCGCCGGATAGATTTCCCAATTCTGGTGGCTCACCGGGATGGCGCGATTCGCGGTCGTGACCGGTCCTGAAAAGGTGCGGGTCGCCGGATCCCAGCTGAGAGAAAATGCGCCGCCGAGCGGCGTGTATGTCTCGGTCCCGTACCACCGGAGACCGAAGCGCCAACCGACTTGGTTCACTTCGGCGACCTCCCACTGGAGCTCGGTTGCGAGGATCAGCTGATCGAAGATCTGCCAGTAGATCGCGCGCGCCGACGAGCAAGCGGCGTTCGCTTGATCCCGCATGGCCTGCTCAGCTGCTCGAAACTGACTCAGCAGCTCCGCCGTCGTCGGATGGTTGGTCGCGCCGAAGATCTGCCCAATCGTGCCGCCCACGTAGCCGCCCGCGAGCCCGCCGATGAAGGCGCCGATCGGAGCCGGCACCCCGAAGGCTTGCCCCACGATGGCGCCGGCGATAGCGCCTGCGGTCGTGCCGATCGCCTCACACTCGGACTCGGACAATTTCCCGTCCATCAGCGCGTCAACGACGACGGTCATCGACCGCGGATCGATCCCAGTCTCCATCACGACCGCGGTGCAGGCGAGATCGACCGCGACCGATTTCAGATCTTTGAGGTTACTCGGCCAGGTCGGCGGGATCGTGATCCCGAGCTCGGAGGCGGCGACGGACGCAGCGTAGGCGGCGAGCTGGTCTTCTGCCTCCTTCGTCGTCGTCGGGTAGCCGTTCGCCTTGGCGTAGGCGATGAGCGCCGACTTCATCAGCGCAATGCACTTTTTCGGATCCCTCAGATCGTCGAGATTGAAGCCGGGGATAGCGTCGAAATAAGCCTTGTACTCATTGAACTGCAGCAGCACTTGCGCCGCCGACGGGTAGTTGTTCAGCTGCTGCTCGGCGAACGCGATGGCTTGCGCCTTGCTCGCGTCCAGCATCTGCTGGCCTGTGGCCTGGGCCTGAGCCTTGAGCTGCTGCTGATAGGCCTTCGCCGCCGCGGTCGGGCTCGGCACGAGATCGTCGTAGCCCGCGTAGCCGCGCTTGGGCACGTAGGCGTACGACATAGTTCAGCCTACGATCCCGTCTTTTTCCACTCCGAGGATGTCACCCGTGATGATCGCGCACAAATCGCTCTGCGTGTAGACGATGAGAAAGGTCTCGTTCGTGGTGGGGTGAACGGCCGCTCCCACGTACGCGCGCGCGATGCAAATGTTGTAGTACTCGTCCGAGAGCACGAACTCGGACGTGTCGTCCTCGGGCTCGGCGTACGGCTGAAACTGCAGACCCAGGATGGGCGCGAGCTCGGCGATGGCCGTCGGCATCTTCTTCGGCAACTCGATCTCCTCGGAGGGAAAATCGAGCTTCCGGCGCGACGTGTAGTCGCACAGAAACCCGGGCTTCACGAAGAGCTTCTGCGGGCCTTCGGCGACGTGCTTGTAGTCCTGGTAGTCGCCGCGCTTCTTCCACTTGTCGCTCGTGTACTGCACGGCCTCCGATTGGCCGACGCAGTAGAGCTTCTTCGGCCACGACCAATGGATCGGGACCTTCTTCTCCATCTTGCGATCGACGAAGGTCTCCCGGAGCCGCTTGGCGGCTTCCATGTCGGAGCGGTTGACGAGGAGGCGGCGAGCCATGTGGGTCAGCGCGGGTATTGCCGCTCGAGGCGCTTCTCGAACTTCTCTTTTGCCTGTTCGATCATGCCGATGATGGTCTGGAGCTTCGCCTTCGTGGCCTCACCGTGCTCATCCGTGAACGCGAACCACCCTCCGGAGCGACCCGTCTGGTACCAGCGGCCCGTCCATGGGTATCGCTTCTTGAGGGCGCGCCCGAGCTGAATCAGCGCGTCCTGCGCTTCGTAATCGAACTCGTCTGCCGTCATGTCGACGCCGAGCGGCGGGATCTTGATGTCGAACTCGTACTCGACGCCCGGATCCCCGATCTTCTTACGAGAATCGTACCGGCACTCTGAATCTAGCGTGATCCTTCGCATCAGCGCCTCGCCTTCCCCAGCAAAAATCCAAGACCGAGGCCCACGAGCACCGCTGCCCCAAGCTTCACCGGCGCGCTCGACCAATCGAGCCCGAGCCCCATGAGCCCGGACTTGTTCATGGGGGCGACCATGCCGCGAGCGAGCGGGCCCGATCCAATGAGCTGAGCGTCCCCCGGGATCGCGCGCCCGATGTCAGTGGACGCGACTCCGAGCTCGGTGGTGTTCGAGAGACGGGGGACGGGCAGATCATCGCCGAGCCCGTAGCGCGTGCTCGGGCTGTCGAAGTAGTCGTACCCGCCCGTGTCTGGGCGCCAGCGAGAAAAGATCATGCGCGTTCGGGGTTACTCCCCTTCAGGAGTCTCGTAGTACGTCACGAACACCGTGCCCGAGCTCTCGGCATCGGTCGAGTGCACCGTGACGGTGTTGTCGCTCGTCACCTCTGCACGCAGAAACCCGGGGCTTGCCCCGAAGGTCACGTACGTGCAGTGAAACCAGCCGCCCGGGTTTACGTCGAAGCCGTTTTGAGATCCGACGCCGGAGGCGAGCGTGATGACCGCCATCTGCACGACCGCGACGAAGCGACCATCGACGGTGCTCGAGCCGATGCCGTCGATGACGTTGTCATTGCCGGAGGTGTCTTCGGCGATGGCGATAGCGAGGTTCTTTTTGAGCTTGTAGAAGCGGTTCGAGTTCCGGACGTAGAAGAGAGCCGCGTCCGGATAGTCGTTGACATTTTGGCCGCGGAGGGACTGGCCATCCGCGCCGGTTGCGCCAATCGAGTCAACGATCGTTAGGCGCTTGCCGACTGCAATCTGGACGCTAGCTGAGTTCATGGGGAACTATCCTTGTTGCTTCTGGGCCCGCTCTGGGCTCAGGACTCTGCCGGGCTCTCCACGAAGACCACGAGCACCGTGCTCGTGTCCGCGCCGGAGGAGGAGGCCACCGTCGCGAGGTTCGGGGCGCTCTTCAATGCGTGCAAGAACCCCTGCGTGCCGCCGGCCGTCACGTAGGAGACCAGGAAGAAGCCGTTGCTCGAGAGATCGAAGCCCGCGATGGTGGCGCCTCCCGCCGACAGCGTGGCCGTAGCCCACTGTTGCACCGCGACGAAGCGGCCGGCCGCGGCAGACGATCCGACGCCGTCGACCACGTTGAAGGCTCCGGTGGCGACGACGGCGCCGTCGATGTTTTTCCGCAGCTGGTAGAAGCGGTTCGAGGCACGCACGTAGAAGAGCGAGCCCGCGGGGTAGTTGTTGACGTTCTGACCAGCGAGCGAATCGCCATCGGCGGTGGTGCCGATGTGTTCGACGACGGTGAGACGTTTGGCGACGGCGAGGAGGCTGAGATCGGTCATGATGTGTTCCTTTACGTGGTTTCTTTTTTCGGTGAGCAGGTTTTTTTTGATCAGACGGGGTCGCCCGGAAGGTACATCCTACGCGGCCTCTTTTTTGGTGAGCAAGTTTTTGATCAGGTATGGGGCCGCCAAGTAGAGCGCGTAGATCGCGACCCCGCCGATCGCGTAGGGCACGAGGGCCGTCAACGTGTCTTTGATGGCATTCGGGATGGCGGTCCCGGCGTTCTTGTTCGGGTCGGTGAGCGTCGCAATGCACTGCTGGGTCGTGGCCGCGTCGCCGGACGCCTGCGCCTTGGTGCAGATTTGCGCGACGGTCGCGTTCTTTTTCGAGAGATCGATGACCGACACCAGCACCCAGGCGATGCACGCCACGATAGCGATCGTGACCACGACGGCGGCGACCAAAAGCGCGGGCGCAATCCCAAGCCCGCTTGCTGGAGCCGCGGGGGTTCCTGGCGCCTGGGACTCATCGATCCCGAGCGCCTTGTAGAGCCCGAGCGTCCGCAGCATCACGAGCGCATTCATGGTGCCGACCGCGACGTTCGCGTGGGCGGCGATTTCCGCGTCCGACATGCCCGAGTGGTGGATCGTCTCGTCCGAGTGGAGAAGGAAGGCGTAGTCGGCCGCCTGATAGGCATGGCTCACGAGGTAGCGGATCGCTTCACGGCTGAGCCCGACCTGGAGCTGCATCAAGTCGGCGTTCGGGAGACCGACGAGCGGGAGCACGCTCGAGGCGATCGACTGCAGCAGGGATTCGTTCAGGGAATAGGCCTGCTGGTTGCCCGCCAGATCGGTGCCCACGTCGAAGGTCATCCCGCCGACGTTCGCGATCATCGCGCTCAGAGCGGGCGCCATGTAGTTGTCGATGTAGTCCCGATCCCAGACGGATCCTCGCCCGGAGGCCGCGAGCGTTGCCCAGTCGATGCCCTTGAGCCCGAATTTCGTGACGGCGAGCTCAGCGAGGTCGTAGACCGATGCGATCACTTCCTTAGGCTCCCGCTCCGTGCGTCTTCTTCCACCGCTTGTAGCTCACGTAGCTCGTCGCGAGCGCCGCGAGCGCAATGCCGCCGTACACGTACGGGTGCACCTGATTGAACGGTAACGTCACGTCTGCTCGGAGCGAGCTCACCGGATCGCCGGCGAGGAGGAAGCGCTTGACCGCGCCCGGGGCCTGAGCCGAAATCGCGCTCATCTCGGTCGCGTCGATCGCGCCCATGCCGCTCACTTCCACGTAGGAGCTCTTCGTCGGGGAATTACCGAGCCCCTGGAGCGTCCCGTCTTGAAAGTACCCGAACTCGTCGTACGGCGCGCGGAAGTGCGCAATGTCGACGTACGATCGACCTTGGGGCCAACCGCTGCGGTCGAGCTTCGCCGCGCCGAGGCCCTGAAGGACCGCGTTCTCGAAGGGCGCGTAGGCGTGCGAGCGATCCACGTACAGGCGGCGAGTCATCAGACCATCCCCTTCTTCTTCGCGTAGTAGTAGAGGCCGCCTGCTGCGAGGAGCGCGACTCCCCCCATCGCGAGGCTTGCGGTCGAGATCGGTTTCTTCGTCGGGATGACGATAGGTTGAGCGCCAGGCGTCGCAGGCGGCGCCGAGACGACGGCGGACACGCGCTTCGTCGGCAGCGTGAAGCTCGTGCAGGCGCCGCCGTACTGGCACAGGTAGCCGGTGCTGGCGACCTGATCGAGGAGCTTCATCGCCCCGCAGGTGGCGGGCCCGAGCTTCGAGTCGGCCGTGATGGGGTTATATCCGTTGGCCGCGAGCTGCGTGTTGGCGAGGTTCTGGAAAGCGAGGGTCGCAGGCGACGCCGTGCCGGCGGGGAGCTTCTGAGCGGAGCTCGCGCACGACGGATCCGTGTTGCCTTGCACGTAGGCGGATGTTTTGTTCGCGAGGAGCGGGACCGTGTAGGCCTGCCCATCGCACGCTGTGTGCACCTGCATCGCGAGCGCGTCGTCCCAGTTGCTCGCGGCCGTATCGAACGACTCTGGCATCGAGTCGAAGAGGTGGCTTGCGCCGCACGTGCCCTTGCCGAGTTTCCCGTCGACCGCGATCTGTGAGAACCCCATCTTCACGAGCGAGGTGTTCATCATGGCCTGGTAGCGCTGCACGTCCGGATCGACGACCTCCGACCCGAACGTCGTCATGCCGAGCGTGCCGTCGCGATAGGCGCGCGACGCCCCGAGGGGGCGAGCGAGCTGCTGACGCGGATTGAAGATACTCATCGCTCAGACCATTCCTTTTTTCTTCGCGTAGTAGTAGAGGCCACCGGCGGCGAGGAGCCCGAGTCCTCCGACGAGCATCGTGGCGCTCGATATGGGATGCGTGCTGGGCGGCGTCGGGGCGGGAGGAGCGCCGGGAGGCGGCGGGGAGCCCTTCGGCGCCGTGCCGGGCGTGGAGTTCGCGGGCTTCTTCGTGGGCGACGTGAAGGCCTGGCAGTTCGCGCCGGTCTCCGTCATGAGGTCTTGCCCCATGTTCGCTTTCATCCACTGCATCGCGCCGCACGTGGCGGCGTCGAGCACGCCCGTCACCGGGATCGGTAGGTAGCCGGCGGCGTCGAGCGACTGATTGATCTGCTGCTGCGTGGAGGCGAGCGTCGGTGAGGCCACGCCCCAAGCGGGCACCGTCGGCGTCGTGATGCCGTCGGAGACCTGGAGCACGACGGTCTGCTCGGGCACGGTTTTGCCGACCATGGTGGGGTTCGTCCAGGCGGTGCAGTAGGCCGCGAGGTTATTGTCGGTGTAGACCGAGGACCACTTCATCTGGCTCACATAGAGAGCCGCTCCGCACGTCGCTGGGCCGAGCTTCCCGTCGACCGTGATGGGCTTGAAGTTGTTCGCGACGAGCGCTGCGTTCGTGGTCTTTTGGATCGCGGTCACTTGCGCCGCGGTGAGGCCACCCGCTTGCGTCGTCGGCAGCGTCGCGGGGCAATACTTCGGCACGCAGTTTTGGATCGAGTACTGATCGGCATAGATGTCCGTGCACGTGTCCATGTCGCCGCCGAAGTTCGCGGCAGCGTCGCCGCCCTGGCAGTCCTTCTGCGCCTGCGCGAACCACGTCGCGTGGCAATCCTGAAAGCCCGCCACGTCCCAGCAGGCGCCAGGGATCGTACTGGCGAGCCCGAGCGCGCTCAGGCCTCGGAGCCCCGAGAGGGCGGCGTTCGAGAAGTACTCGCCCATGGGGCCCTGCTGCACGACGCCCGCGCGACCGATTTGGCGCTGGTAGGCGGGCGCGCGCGAGCGGCCGCCTTGAATGGGCGAGTAGTTCGGGAGCACGCTGCCGCTGAGCGGGCGCGCGTGAGGACTCTTGGGGCTGAAGATGCTCATGGGGTTAGCCTCGGCGCTTCTTGATGTAGTAGACGGCTCCGACTGCGAGCAGTCCGCCGCCCAGGAACCCGAGCACCTTTTTGGTGTTCGAGGAAAGGATCGGGAGCGAGCTCGTGACGGGCGTCATCGCGGCTGTCGTCGGCTTCGATGCCGTGGGGACCGCGGGACCCGTGCCGCAGCCGGCGCTCGATTGGTTCGGGAACTTCGTGTCCTGGCACGTCGTCGGGTAGCTGACGGGAGCGCCTGGGTCGAGGCCGCCCACGCTGAGCACGGCGCCGCACGTCGCGGGACCGAGTTTCCCGTCGGCGATGATCGGGCAGAAGCCGTACTTCAAGAGCTTCTGGTTCAGGGAGTTTTGGATCTGCAGCGTCTGCGCGCTGTATTTGCCGTAGGGGTAGTTCGCCTGATCGGAGGCGGTCGCCGTGATGTCGCCGAGGGTCTTGGCTTGCGGCGATCCGAGCGACGGCGCGCCCGAGAGGTTTCCGTCGAAGACGCCGCCGCCGTAGCCGCCCGGACGAAAGATCCCGTCGCCGACATCGGTTGCTTGGTCATTGCCGAGGCCGGAGTATCCGCCCGGCGGTCTGTCTGGGATCATGTCGATGTCTCGCGGTGGGAGGAAGACGGTGCTCGTCTGCTGGATCTGAGGGAACTTAAACGCAGGGCGCGACCAGATCCCTCCATGGAAGCGCGTGGGGTAGGGGTTCACGTGCATGGTGAAGGGCGTCGGGACGCCAGCGGGGTATCCGGGGCCTTTCACTTGTGCTCCAGCGCGATGATGGCCTCGATGCCGAGCCCGAACGGTCCCCCAAGGAGCCCCGCCGCGACGCCCCACCAGGCGTATTTCGATTCCTTGTCGCGGCTCGGCGCGACGGCCTTGCCGACGTAGTACGAGCCGACGCCAGTGAGCACGAGCCCGACCGCGACCGCTGCCACGAGGAGCCCGCTCGCTCCGGCGACCGCGGTGCCGGTCTGCACGCCAGCAGGCGTCGCTGGCGCGGGCGCCGCGTCGTCACCGAGCCCGCTCATGGCGCGGAAGCCTCGGATGAGCGGCGAGCCCGAGAGCACGCGACCGAGGACGCCGTTGTTCATGGCGGAGGGAGTCGGCATCTGGTAGAGGCGCGAGTAAGCCCCGATGCCGTCAGGGGACGCGCCGAGCGGCGCGAGCGGGTAAGCCGCGGGGTTATATTGAGGGGGAGGCGCGGCGCCGTAGCCCGCGTTCGCCTGCACGAGCGTGTCGTGCCGCGCCGGAAACTGTTGCCCCTGGCTCACGACGGCCGGGGCCGAATCTTCATCGTCAGTGTAGTCGAACATCTTCTTACTTCTTCTTTCCGAAGAGCGCCCAGAGGGCGCCTGCTGCGGCGCCGACGAGGATCACCTTGCCGACGAGAGCTGCGGTGTTCGTGGGGACGGGAGCCGGCGCGTCGCCGAAGCCACCGATCCCCGCGATCGATTGCGGGTCCTGCATCCAGTCGGCGATGTTCACGCCGGGCATGGGAGCTGCCTCCTGCCAGCGCACGACGTTCTGGGGCGTCGAGTAGCGGCCCTGCTCGATGTAGGCGATCTGCGCCGCAGAATCGAGGCTGACCGCGCCCGAGGGGACCGCGATGACGCGGCGCCCGGTCGTGGCGTCCACGACCTCGGTCTTCGAGAACGGCACCTCGCGCGCGTGGTAGCCAGGGAGCGAGTAGCGCGCGGCCATGATGCCCGCGTCGGGGTGAATGTTCGGGTGGGTGCCGGGCGGATCAAAGACGCCGTTGCCCTGCACGTCGTCCATCTCGGCGTAGACTTCGAGCTCGTTCTTGGCCCAGCCAGGATCGGCCGATTCGTCGGACACGTCGATACCGAGACCGGCGAGCCTTCGTCCGTAGCGCCGGTCGAAGGGGGCCTCGTAGTGCGGCGCGAGGTTACTCGTGTAGCGCGTGTCGCTCGGACCGACCTCGACCATCGACGGGAGATCGCCCGTGTAGGGCTGTGACGGGTAGTTCGGGTAGGAAGGCATGAACCGATCTTTCTTCTGTTATCCGGTCGCAACTTTGTAGACGATGACGGCCGCGAGCGTGAGCCCAAGGCATAGTCCCCAATGAGCCCCGACCGAGCGTGCGGCCTGAGCGACCGAAGCGGACGACACCAGAGGCGCGCAGTCAGTCCACTGCGCGGTGCCCCAGGCGCCCGTCTTGCTCTGGCGTGGGAGTTTTCCGCCGACCGGCGTGGTGCCGGACGGACAAGGCGATGGAGCCGGGCAGGGCCTGGTATCGGCGACGGCGCATTGAGCCGCTTCTCCTGCGTTGCAGGCGAGCTGAGCTGTCTTCCACGTGCTGCCCTTGATGCAGGGGTAGCAGCTGCAGGCGGACCAATCCATTTGCTGACCTGCGGGCACGAAGGGACACGAGCGCGCGGTCCCCGCTGGACACACGAGCTCCGCATCTCCGAGACCGGAGATCGATCGAGCGTCGTAGGCCGCAGTGTAGCTCATGGAGGCGCTTAGCCCTTCTTCCGCATCGCGAGGTAGAGCGCTCCGCCGCCCACGACGACGGCCGCGAGCAGCCCCCAGTGACTGAAGCCGCCGGCCGCTGTGGCCGAAGCGGTGAGAACGCCGCCCGGGAGAGCATTTCCCGACGGAGGAGCCGAGGCCGATCCAGAGGCAGAGCAGTAGCTCACGGCTACGCTGCCCCAAGCGCCCGTCGTCGCTTGACGCGGCACCTGCACGACGACGCGCGTGCCTGAGGGGCACGGCACTGGAGCCACGCACGGGCGCGTATTGGTCACGGCGCATTGGGTCTTGTCGCCCGCGTTGCAGGCGAGCTGAGCCGCGTACCACGCGCTCCCTTCCAGGCACGAGCTGCAGCTGCACTTGGACCAGTCCATCTGCTGACCCGCCGGCACGAACGGACACGATCGGATCTGACCCGCGGGGCACACCAAGGGCGGCGCGTTCGAGGGGGTCTGGGGGCACGGGGTCTGAGCCGCCAGGTAGCAAGGATCGCTCGTGTCGACCGCTGACGTGTTGATGGTGGCGGGGAGAGGCGCGCCGGTTTCGATCAGGACTTGGTTCGCGGTGAGGCCGGTTGCGCCGAGGCCGCGGAGGCCTGCGAGCACGTAGCCGAAGCCCTTCACGGAGAGCGGGTTATTCTTGGCGTTGCAAGCCACCCTGTACTGAAACCACTGGTCATAAGGGATGCAGGTCATCTGACTTCCTTAGGCGGCCGCTTTCGGTTTCTTGAGCGTGCGGTAGAGGGCGTAGCCGCCAGCGGCGAGCACGACGACGATGAGTCCGTTCGAGAGAAGCCCGCCGCTCTTCGTGGAGCTCGCGGCAGGAGGCGGAGCGCTCGGGGTGGGATCAGACGGGATACTCTGAGGGGCCGTGTTCAGGACGGGAGGAGCGCTCGATGCCGCCGGCGGCGTGGGCGGCATGGGCTCGGGGCGAAGCGGCGCGGGCGGCGCCACCGCGAACGTGAGCGGAGTCGGCGGGAGCGGCTTCGGTCGAAGCGCGGGCGGGAGCGGTAGATCGGCGAAGCACACCGGCAAGAGCGCGAGCGCGCAAGCGGACCCCGTGGGATCTGCGCCGAGGCCTTTCACCGGCGCCGATAGGTAGCTGCACGTCGCAGCCCAGGCATTGTGCTGCGCCTGCGAGACGCAGCCAGCGTAACCCGCAGGAGTGACTGCTCCCGCGGCGCGCGCTTGCGCGTTGGCCGCATCGAGCGCGCGTTGATTCACGAGCTGCTGACGCTGACGCGCAACGATCGCGCCAGCGTACGCCGCGTAGTCGATGTTCCATTGCGCGAGATCTGCTTGATAGGCAGCCGTCGCAGCGGCGTTGGTCGACGACACGCCCGCGCTCTGCGCTGCATAGGCCTGCACCGCCTTGTCGTGCGCGGCTTTTTCCTGCAGCCACTGATCGTGGTTCTCGTGGTACGCCTGCACCGCAGCGTCGTACGCCGCGTCACCCAAGCCACGGAGCGCGTAGCGCCCGAGGCCCGCAATCTTTCCTGAATAGGCCTGGACGTACATCAGTCGATTCTCCAAATCTTGTAAGTCGTCACGCGCTTCAGCATCGACGCCTCGTCGGTGCCAGCGACCGGATCGCAGATGATCCACTGGCCGCTCTTCGGCTCGAGCACACGCGCGAACACGTGCGCGAACGAATTGGGGCGGCCGAAGCCCACCGTCACGTATTCGATCTCGCGACCGAGCTGTCTCGAGAGCGTACCAATGAGGAGCGCGATCTCGTCGCAGTCCGCGACCGCTCGACCCTGCTGCACGATCTCTTGCGCCATGCGCTCGGGGTCCTGCACCTGCTCGACGGCTAGAGCGTCGTTCGAGTACTTGACCTTTTCCGCGACGAAATTTCGGACAGCCAAGATCTCCGAGAGGTAGTCCTTGGGGGCAACGTCCCTCACGATATGGTCCTTCAGCGACCGCACGAGCGTCGATTGCTCACCCCTCGGTCCAACCGTCATGCTCACCATGAGCGAAATGGTGTCCCCCGGGCCGCGAAATGGCCGGATCGTGGTCGGTTGCGTGGAAGCGATGGCAGCGGGCATAGGTCGGCCTACGCAGACCTGCCTAATTCGCGGAAAGACGCCCGAACAGTCTGTGAGAACCAGCCTACCTGCTAGGGGCTAGCTCTCGCAACTTTTCGGGGCTGCGGCGCGAGCGGCGCGGTAGCGCTCAAAACCCCGGAGGCGCTCGCAGTAGCAGAAAAGATGCCCTATTGGCACCGTGACCGACCAGTCTAAGCCGATGAGCGAGGCCCCGGGAGGTCGCGCTATTGGCGCCTCTCGCAAACCGTGCTCTAAGTAGACGGGATCGTTCTCTGACAACTGAACCAGTGCAAAGGGAGCCCGGGCCCGATGGAAGCCGGGACAACGAATTTATGGCCTGGCTCGGCGTGCGGCGCTGGCGTGCAAAGGGAGCCCGGGCCCGATGGAAGCCGGGACTGTAGCAACCCGACCGCTGCCGCCGTGTCTCCGATTGGTGCAAAGGGAGCCCGGGCCCGATGGAAGCCGGGACTTGTGGCGCTGGTAGCTGCCCCACGCTCGGCGGGAAGTGCAAAGGGAGCCCGGGCCCGATGGAAGCCGGGACCGATCGGCGACCGACGCTGCCACCAGTCGAGCGCAAGTGCAAAGGGAGCCCGGGCCCGATGGAAGCCGGGACGCGATTGCAGCCGCGAGCTCGTGCCGATCCGTCTGCTGTGCAAAGGGAGCCCGGGCCCGATGGAAGCCGGGACCACAGCAACGCCGCCATCGAAGTTTCGGTGACTCATTGTGCAAAGGGAGCCCGGGCCCGATGGAAGCCGGGACGACGTTCCCAACCGAAGGGCGCACCTTCGCGTTCCAGCAAGTGCAAAGGGAGCCCGGGCCCGATGGAAGCCGGGACCCACGCTATTGCCGCGCCCCACGTCTCTCACCGTTCCATGTGCAAAGGGAGCCCGGGCCCGATGGAAGCCGGGACTTGCGCGATGCGCGCCGGTTCACCCGCCCACCCGAGTGCAAAGGGAGCCCGGGCCCGATGGAAGCCGGGACATCACCCCGGCGATGGCCAAGGGGGGCTGGGACGTGCCGGTGCAAAGGGAGCCCGGGCCCGATGGAAGCCGGGACGATCTTGTGCAGCTGGCGCTGGCACAGCCAGGTTTGGTGCAAAGGGAGCCCGGGCCCGATGGAAACCGGGACGAGTCGTTGCTAGCCGCCGGGCAGACCCAAGCCACGCTGTGCAAAGGGAGCCCGGACCCGATGGAAGCCGGGACCAAAAGTGCTCTTACCCTGCGACCTTTTTCTTCAACTCATCGAACAGCGCTCGCAAGTACTTCTTACCGTCTCGCCGCAGAAACGGCGAGCTCGGATCTCCCGTGCGGGTGATCGCCAAGATCACGCGCTCTGGATCCATGTTTTGAACTAGCCCCGTCACCTGCTCGCGCCCGAGCTCCGCGAACATGTGCTCGGCGACGAACGCCGGTGAGACGCCTGCCGTGTACTGCGGGAGCAGCACCTGCTCGGCCTGCAAGATCTGGCGGTCGACCGCGGTGTCCGCCGGATCGACGCTAGCCGCTGCGACCGGAGGCGAGGACGGCGGCGCGACCTGAATCTGAGTCGGCGGCGGAGGCGGGACCGATGGGCGCATCTGGGGCTCGGGCGGCATCCCCGTGTGCCCCGGGAACGGCGCGGGCGCCATCGACACCTGACTCTCGTAGATCGGCGCCGGCATCGGCAGCGGCTCAGGAGAAGGCTGAAACGCGGGCGCCTGCTGCTGCTGGTACAACGCGGGAGAAATCGGCTCTCCCGACGGGCCCATCGGCATAGGCGAGACCTCGGACATGTGTCGAGGGACGTAGCCCCCCGGAGCGCCGAGCGCCGGCGCGCGCCGGCGCGCGTGCGGGGGCGGGAGCTGGAGTCCCTGACCCGCTTGATCGACCATGTCTTGTCGACCCTGGAGCCGCGCCTGCTGCAGTTCCTGCGCGCTTCTCGCCTTGAACATCCCGCCAATGTTTTCGATGATGGCGGGGAGATTCTGGACGACGCCCATGCCCGTCTTCATCAGCATCTGCGGCACGGTCTCGGGCTCGGTAGGAGACTCCCCGGCCTCCACCATGCCGAGCTCGGCTGCGTCCTCTTTCAGCTTCCGCATGCGCCCGACTACGTCTTTACCGCTCTCGGCCTCTTGCTTCCAGCGATCGACCTCGGAGAGCGTGCGCTTGACTTCACCGCGAGCAGTCTCGAGCCGCATGTCGTAGCTGTTCTTGAGGGAGTCGAGCGCCATCGCGTGCTGGGCCTTCAGCGCGTTCATGTCGCGCTCGTGATTGCGCGCCTCGGCGGTCATCGCGGCCGAGTGCTGAGCCGTGAGCATCGCGACCGCGTCGGTGTGCTGGCGGTGCATGTCGTTCACTCGGCGGTCGGCTTCTTCTTTGATGCGGCTCACCTCCCGATCGCTGCGATCTCGGATCTCGCGCTCGGAGTCGGCCGCGCGCTTTTCGATTTCTCGGATGCGCTCGGCGACGCGACCCGCGGCCTCTTCGATGCGCAGATCTGCGCGCTTCTGCTCTTCCCGTACTCGATCCGCGGCGCGCTCGGTGTCGGCCTTAGCGGAGGCTTGCACCCGCTCGAGCTCGCGCGCGTGTTGCTCGCGGAGCATCTCGGAATTGTCAGGCTTACTGATGATGGTCGAGAGGCGATGGAGCTTCTCGAGATCGTCGGGCTGCTTTTTTTCTTCTAGCAACGCCTTGATTCGCTCTTCGCTCGCGCGTCGCTCGGACGCGAACCGCTCTTCCCATTTGGCGTCGTTCGCGCGGCGCTCTTCGGCGATCTCGCGCTCGCGCTGGACCTGAGCCTCACGGAGATCCGCTTCGCGTTCCGCGGCCTTGTCCTGAAGCTCCATGAATTTGCCGAGCAGATCAGACTCGGCGCGAGCCTTCTCTTTCAGAGCTGCCTCAGCGCGACTGCGTTCGCGATCGACTTGAGTCTCTTGCCGGATCTCGCGCGCTGCGTCGACCGAGAGGCGTTCTTTTTCGATCTGCGCGTCCGCCATCGAAGCCGGGCCCCGGCGACCTGCGAGGTTTGGAAAATTGGGAGATGCCGTCATAGGGTCCTCGACATTGTAATCTTCACTTTCGGAACTGGGAACGCCCGGAAACACGACCGTGATGGGCTCGGTCATCTTGACCGCAGCGACACGGCCATCTGCTTGCATCACGCCGCCGCGCTTGGGTGGACCGTACACCGTGAGCTTGTAGGTGCCGCCCCCGTAGATGTCCTGCCAATCAGCAAGCGTTAGGGGGCTCGTGATGGGGCGCTGGTAGCCGGCGACCTTGCGGCCCAAGTATATCTTCGGCTCTTTGCGATCGACCAGGATCCACCAATTCACGCCGTCGAGCAGCGGGAACAAGCTGAACAAGTCGAACAGCGTCGTTGGCTGACCCTTGCCAGCCAAGAAATCATCGGGGGCATCCTCGAGCCCCACGACAGGGCTCACCGTAAGCGTGCCCGGACGCTTGGCGGCGTCGGCCTCAGGATGAGGGACCGCCACTGCGCCGTCGGTCATGATTTCGATCCGGCGGGCCATCTCGTCGACCTTCGCTTGCGCGGCAGCGTTCGCGGCAGCGTCAGCCTTCGCCTGCGCGGCGGCGCGGGCGGCGGCGTCGGTCTCCGCTTGCGCGGCGGCGGCGTCCGCGTCGGCCTCGGCGGTCATGACTTCGATCCGGTTGGCCATGCCGATCGGCGACTCGGTCGGCTCGGTGGAGGCCCCGAGCTTACGAATGAAGTCGACGTTCTCCTGGATCGCCAAGGCCACCTCGGGCTCGAGGTGCTTTCTGGCAACCTCGTCGAGAGAACGAGGGCTCTCCTCGTCGACACGAGCCACCCGAGTCAGTCTCTCCCCCCCATGATCGATCGTGTGGGACAAGTCCGGCACGAGGCGACGCTTGCGCCGAGATTCATCGCTCGGAGGCTGGGGGGGAGAGACGGGATCGGTCATCAGTGCGCCTGAGCCTCGTCGTCGTCTTCCTCGTCTGTCTCCTCCGCGGTCGCCTCGTCAATGAACGCCACCGCTTCGGCCGCTTGCTGCTTCAAGGTCGCGAGGAGCGCCTCGTCATCAGGGGACGAAGCCGCACGAAGATTTTGCGCAAGCACGAGGATCACGCCCTTCAGCTTCGCTGCGTCCTCGGGCAAGATCGTCGTGCCGTCCATTCCCTTCAGCTCGTCGAGGTCGTCGTCGACTTGGGCCGCCCACTCGAAGTGCTCGAAGTGAGCCTGGAAGGCGTACTGCGACACGTCGGCCATGATCGAGAACAGCTCCCCCACCTCGACGGCGAGCGCGTTCGGGTCGGCGAGCGCGCCCGCCGCGAGCTTCTTCTTGAACGCCTCATAGGCGCCCGAGGCGTCGTCGGCGAGACCCTTCAGGAGGTGGAGTACGTCGTCGGCTTCTGCTTCTTCTGCGGTGATCTTAGGCGGCATCTCTCTTCATCCTTTGGGGTTACTACCGAGCACGCCAAGCGAGCCCGATGAATCTTCTGCGGCAAGGGCCGCGTCTACGTCGAAGAGCCCGGCTTGGATCTTCTCGTTTGCCTGCTGCACCTTCAACTGATCGAAGTCGTCGAGAATGCGCTCGGACTCGATATGCCGGGGAGAGCGCAAGCTGCAGGCGTAGATCGCGGAGTCGCCGACCGAGTAGTACTCGCCCGTCTCCGAGCGCTGCGCCATGCAGGAGCGCATCAGGTAGCGCCTCGATCGATCGGCCGAGATGTCGGTCTGCATGCGAGCGTAGTGCGCGCAAGCGGGACGGAGCGGCTCGACGGCAATGACGAGAGTCTTCTCTCCCGCGACCGCGACATGATACAGCCTCGGGAGGTTCAGCACGGACCTGATCCGGGCTACGAAGCCCGACCAGCCGAGCGAGGTCGAGATCTTGCGGTTCGCGTTCACGGAGCGCATGAGCGCCTTCGGCTCCACGTAGTACGAGCCGCCTGCGGAGCGCTTGACCTCGCTCGGCTCGAACACCACCCAGACCGATCCGTCAGGATTTCGGATCACGAAGGAGCTCTTGTCCTCCATGCACACGAGCGTGTCGACCGCAAGGGGCGGGGGGCGGTCCTCGTTGTCGGGCGACGCCGGGACGGGCATGCGGTCATTCGGATCGATCGAGAACGTAACCGGCACTTCCGAGCCCTGATGCAGCTCTTCGCTCGGCTTCGGGGCCGTGAATTTGCCAAAATCGTCGGACATTTCAGCCCTGATCTCCTGTCCCTGCCGAAGAACCCGGCTGATTTGCGGGAGAAACGGCGCGGTGGACAGCGGGTGTCCCTAACCTATCCAACACCGGGGTAACGTGCCGTTCCAGGTACAGCGCCTGGGTCTCCCGGATGACCGGGGGGAGCTCGACGCTCACCCCCGCCCCCGACAGCTTTCGTTCCAGCATCTCGATCGCGCCCATCATCATCGCCTGAGCGTTCCCGTGGGCGATGGCCTGCTCATCGTAGAGCCTGCCCCATTGGTCCCGCTGCTTGAGGGCTGAGGCGATGGCGTCGCGGTTCTCGAGCACGCGCCGCTCGGCGTCCTCGAGATCGAGAGTAGTGCGCTTGAGCTGCTCGGTCAGACGGCTGATTAGATCGGTGGTCCCCGCGAGCGCGAGAGCGGCGGCGGCCTCGCGCTTCAGCGCGGCGTATAGTTGCCAGCCAGCCAGAAGCAACGCGAGCATCGACGACGATGCAATAATTACGCCTAGTACCATTTGGCCTCATGTTTCACGGGTAACAACAGTTTATTCACAAGTTAGTCCAGTGGTTGCTCGCGGATGGCCTTGCTCTCTTGCCTCAATATCGCCTGGCAGCGCTCTTCCATGCCCTCCTCGTGCTCCCATTCGCCGGGGACCACGATGCCCAGCGCGGAGTGCTCCGGGAATTCGATCACACTGAACAGCAACTCGGCGCTGTCTTCTCCTTCGGCCCCCACGATCAGGACGCTCCGCCCGTCCCGGAGCGCGCCGCGGGCGGCCTGCCGGAATGCCTGCTCTTCAGCGTCGGTCATGGCGTCCCCTGAAAAGCCAAGGCCCCGGCGAGCCCGACAGCGACCGACAGCACCAATTTCGGGTCTTTCGTGTCGAGGGGCACGTCAATCAGCCGGTTACTGACCCGGAGCCAACTCTCGTTCTTGCGGGGCTTGAGCGCTGCCTGCATCTGGGTCTCGTCGAGGCTCGTCACGGGGAGGGAAAATCGATGCGCGAGGTGGGTGAGCATCACCCGGACGGCCGCGACGTGCTCTGGGGGCTCCCGCGAGCTACACGCTGGGCCAATGGCCAGCGCCGCCCGGGGCTTTGGGGCCCGCCCAAAAGGGACCAAGAACCGCTCGAAAATGACCTCCAAGATCAGATGATGCACATACGCCTTTTTGCTGATTCCTACCAGAGCTTTGAGGAACCCTGCATCATCTCGCCCTGGGAGCTTGGGGCCGAGGAGCACGTCTTTGTCGATGACGACGGCGGGGAGCGGCGGCTCGATGTCAAGCACGGAGTAGGTGAGCGCCTTCAGCCCCGGTGCGACACCGATGATGATCACGTGGATCGTACGCCCGCCGGGGTCATGCTCGGGCGAAAGCGTAGCCCCGAGCAGCCTATGGCGTCAACCTAGGAAGGCTGGCTATCGAGCAAGATCTCCACATCGACCCCATGATGTATCCCGTACTCGGAAATCTTGCGGAACGCCTCGCTGATCTGAGGGGGCAAACTGATCTCGTCAATAAACCTCGCAGCGTCAGCCTCGGCTTTTGGCATGTACAAGGCTAGGCACTCACGAATGCGTCCCCGAGCTTGCGGTAGCGTACGTCCCTGCGTGTGGCATCCCGGAATGGTCGGAACGGACGCAACCCACCAACCGTCCCGGTCAAGCTCGTACCTCACCGCTAATTCCATCGTCATATACCTAACCACCGTTTCTTGCCGATGCACGGAGCAAGATCTTTTTCTACGCTCTTCAGGAGGCCATAACCGATGTCATCGGCCCCATGAACAGGGATCGAGCTCTGGCATGCCCCACAGCGGACCATCAAATGCGACCCCGACCAGCGCAATTCTTCACATCCGAGTTCTCTGAGCCGCTTCCGTAGCTCTCTCCCCGTCATGACCAGGGACTATATGTTCAGTGGTCCGTTCAGGTCAATCGCAAAATCGTTTCAGGCCGCGCTCGCCATTTTCGTGCAGATCGACCCCACAAACCTGAGCCACGCAGCGAAACGCTCGTCGCTGAGGCAGGCCTCGCAGTAGTCGTGCTCGCAGCCGCAGAGCGCGGGCGCGGGCTTCAGCGCCGGGGCCGGGTAGGACACGAGGCAGCGGTAGCAGCGAGCGACGGGGATTGACATCAGAGATTGACTGTGCCCGGAGCCGCTTGCGATAGCAAGCGCAGCGAGCGCCTTGCTCGGGCGTTATTCGTCCGAGCAGGCGTCGGCGGCAGCGCAGTCGGCGGCAGTGGCTTGGCAGCGCGGATTCTCGGAGGCGTAGCCGGAGGACTCGACGTTCTGGCAAACCACTTCGCAGGGCGCCCCTTTGGGCGTCGGGTCGCCTGCGGGGCAATGGAGAGCGCGCAGGTGATCGCACATCGCTGCGCAGTCGGCGTCCGTGCCCGATGCGAGCGGGGCGTTGTGATTGACCGGGGGAGGCACGATGCTCGCGTAGGTCGAGCAGGCCTCCATGCCCATGCTGATGATGGAGCCGCCCACAACGAAGAGAACAACCAGCTTGATGTTCATAGGGAAGGGCCCACGTCGAAGGCGATGAAGCCGAGGCTCGATCGCACGTACTGCTCGGTGAAGCGACAGCGGCCGCCGTCGCGCCAGGTCACGTCGTAGTGGTTCAGGAGACCGAAGGTCCCGTCTGGAGCAAAGTCCTCGATGGGCATCGCGTGATTGCCAGCGATGTCGCGATCGGGGGTGTCGATGAGGGTCGGCCCCGTGTCGAGCTCGAAGGATCTGTCGACGGCCCAGGCCCCAACGACGCAGATCCCTTTGTCGATGGCGCGCCGCACGCCGTCCGCGTCGTCGCGATCGATCGAGTAGTAATCCCGGAGTCCGCGGCGATCGTAGGCGTCGTGCAGCGCAGATCCGGTCGGGCGAGCGTTCACGCGAAGGAGACTGAAGGGCCAGGTCTCTTCGGATGCGAGCCCGAAGCGCTGCACCGCAGTCGATCCCGCTTCGAAGCTCATTCCGGCGTCGGTGTCCTCTAGCCCCATGGAGGCTCGCCCGAGCTTGTACGGGAACAGGCCGCTGAGATCGGGGCAGGGGATGCCACGCTTCAGGCAGGTCAGGCGAAAGGCTTGAGCCATCGCCATCCCGAGGCACGAGTCGGTCGCCGATTGCCACTTGGGACCCACGAGGGCGCTCCTCACGGTGCCCGATGAAGGGAGGACCGATGTCGAGCCGATGAGGGTAGAGAGCGACTTAACCGAGTCAGGGAGCGGCGCGTGCACGTACCCGTGACCGCGACGGCCCTGCACGGCGTTGACGATGGCGCTAATCACTCGGCTACCCGAAGACCAATCACGCGCGGCGTTGGAAAGTCATCGCCCCCCGCGGCGCCGACGCCGACGAGCCCTGCTCCGGCTGGCGTCACCCCTTTGGACTTCAAGAAGCCCGTGAGCGCGGCGTAAGCCGTTTGGAAATCCGTGAACGCCTGATCGTACTGGCCCTGGCTGACGTGTTTGATATCAGAGATCGCGCGCTCACCTACCGAGAGCGCGCGGTAGGCGGTGGCGAGGAGGCGCGCGTACTCGGCCCGATCGGTCGGCGACACGTCATGACCCAGCTGGTACGCATCGAAGGTGGCATCGATGCCCTTCAGCACGATGTCAGTGTCGGTGAGCGCAGAGTTGATGACCGGGAGCGCGCTCGAGAGCGCGCTGCAGCCGCACAGGGTGAGCAGGGAGAACAGTAGCGCGAAGAATTTGTTCATGAGGGTCAAGGTAAAACGCGAGACGGGGGGAGAGCAAGTTTTAGGAGTCGTTGTAGCCGACGGCGCTGCGACGTGGCGGGTGCACGCGCGCTTGCTCTCCGGGGCTACGGATCCGGCGGCGGAGCTCGGCGTCCACCTCGTCGAGCAGTTGCGGCGGAATAGGCAGGCGCTGCGAGTACGGGTAGCGCACATATTTCCCAGCGTCCCAGACGCCGGCGGCGATCTGGCCCGTCGAGTCATGAAGCGTCACGTCGTGGCCCTTGACCTTGACGTGGCAGTCGACGCCTTTCCCGTTAGGGAGGATGGCGCTCGCTCGAAAATCGAAGTTCTCCTGCACGAGGTGAGGCTTTGGGGGGTCTCTTCGTCGCGGCATTCTTTTGATCCTCAGGGCTCGTAACCCGCTCGGCGCAAGATCCCGAGCACGTCCGGCGGCTGCCACCCCTCCGGCTTCAAGATCTTTCCGTCGTGACGGCGCACGACTCGGCCCCCTGGAGCTTTCGCCATGTTGGCCGCCTGGACAGCGGCCCATACCTGCTCGATCGGGATCCCGAACTCCAGTGCGGCGCCAATAATCACGTAGATCGAGTCTACCATGGCGTCCGCTGTCTCGACCAGATCTCGGCGCGCGATGGCGGGGAGGAGATCCTTCGTCACCTCTTCGACGATGAGGCTCACGCGAAGATCCACCCGATCGTCTTCTGGAAATCTCGGCACGAACAGCACCGGCGTGCCCGTCGCGAGGTGAAATACCGAAACGTCTGTTACGGCCGACTCGAGCGCCGGCGGGGGCGGCTCGGTTAGATGCGAAGCGGTCACGGCTCCGCCACCACTTCTGTCGCGGCTGACGCAAGCGCCGTCGCTATCAAGATCCCGATCCCCAGCACAGCAGCAGCAAGCACGATCACAGTCTTCATTTGTTTCCTTTCATTTGTTGTTCACCGATCCCAGTAGCTGTCTTCCGGAACATTGTCCGCCACGTCATCAAACTCTTCATAGCCCCGAGCAATCGGCCTGAAGCTGATCGTCGGGCCATCGAAGATGAGCTTCACGGTGCCGGTTGCGCCGCCGCGCTGTTTAGCGACGATGATCTCGGCCTGGTCGTCCGCGTCCTTGTTGTAATACTTCTCGCGGTAGATAAACCAGACCGCGTCGGAGTCATTTTCAATGGCGCCCGAATTATGGAGGCACATATTCTGGGCGACGAAGTTTTCTGCCCCTGGGACGCTCAGGTCAAACGTCTCCTCTTCTCCGTCGGGGACAACCGACTCCACCTGATCCCACAGCACGTCACTTTCGGCGAGCTCACGAAGCGAAGTCGAGCCGAGAGTCGCCGCCACCTTAGCGAGGTTCGGGCGACTGATGTGTTTACCTTGGTGCACCCAACCGAGCGAGCGGTAGGTATGCCCTTGCCGAGTCTTCTCCGCTCGGATCAGTTCATTGACCGCGAGTGGCAACCGATCGAACCCCGGCTTCTCTCGCACCATCGGCTCTATCGCTGCCCGGCGGAGCTTCTCTCCTTTGATACCGAGCATCGGAACACGCTCCGCAAATCTACGGATCATGAGTTGATCGTGGATCGTAATCGTCGCGATCGGGACCTTCGACTTCGTGTTGAACTCGGCCGGGCCATGACCCGCAACGATGCCGAGGCGGGTCAGTATCCACATCACCTGGTCCAGTAGCTGGAAGCTTGTCGACGTGAACTTCAGCGCCCACCCGGACCTCTTTCTTTTCACCACCGATCCGTCTCCTGCCCACAGGGCCCCGAGGAAGTGACCGAGTGCGTTATTGTCCATCCTGAGGACTTCCTCCGGAATGGTTTTTTCAGGGCCATTCTGATCGTGGATCCCAAGCTCTTTCAGCCATAAGATGACGGGGTTCTGGCCGCGGCGCCCTCTGCCCCTGGTCACCGTCAACTCGATCTGCTCGGAATCTCCCTGGCACTTGTGATCTTTGGCGGTGATCCCGAAGCGCGAGAGCGCAATGCGTCGTACGTTGTTCACGAGCGCAGGATCCGCCTTGACGTACCCAACCGAGCGGTACCGGGTGTAGGTTCCGTCTGAAATCAGGTACCCGAGCAGAGCGAGTTCGTCGGGGGTAAACCTGCGACTCGGCTCGGTGGGCTCCGGGACCACTCTCGGGACCGCGATCCTTTCGTGCGGCTCAAGATCCGCCAAGGTCTTCCACCCCTCAAGCACTCTCACTCGGTGCTCGCCTGCCGCGCGGAGCGTTCGGCCGGTGCCCGTGGTCAACTTGAAGATCTTTTTCTTCCCCGTGCTCCATGCGCTAGCCGAGACGGCGGGGTGGAGCTTCCAGTCGTCGCCCAAGGCGGACACGATGGTGCCTTCCTTGAGATCTCGGATCTGCACCCTCGCGCCCGTCCTCGCGTCATAGACCCATTGGTCACCTGCCAAGCATTCGCGCAGGTTAGCAAGCGAAGGCCTCCTGTCGGTCGCTGAGCTCGAGCCCTTCTCCTTTTCTCGGTTCACCTGCGAGAGTCCCAAGATACAAAGCCCCTCGCTCTTGGCAAGTTGCTTTAGGCCGCGGGTGATGGAGGAGATCTCGAGCTCGCGGCCTCCGCCCTGCTCGCCCGTCATGAGCTGCATGTAGTCGACGGCGGCGAGTACGAGCTTCTTCGCCTTGATCGTGCCGCGCGTGATGTCGCGCTTGATCTTCCTGATGATCGAGCGCAGCTCGGTCACGGTGAGCGCGGCCTTGTCGCCGATGAGGATCGGGTGTTTCAAGAGCTCGTCTGCTGCCCGGAACAGCTCCCGCCACTGCATCTCGGTCAGCTGGTTCTGACGGAGGCGCGCGTACTCGATGGAGGCCTGCACGCAGACGAGCCGAAGGGAGATCTCTTCCTTCGGCATCTCGAGTGAATGGAAATACACGGCATCTGGAAGGCTCCCGTCGGCAGGCGGCTTCGTCGTGCGGAGCAGGCTCGAGCCTGCGAGCGCGGTCTTGCCTTGCCCGGTCCGGGCGGCGAGCGTCACGAGGTGCCCAGGCTGATAGCCCCCCGTCATCTTGTCGAGATCGGCGTAGCCAGTGGTCGCGCCAATCGTTTGACCAGTGCGGAAGGCGTGAGCGAGCTCGGCGAGCCCCCGACCACCGATGGCCCCAGCGAGCTCGTAGGTCGCTTCCCGCTCATCGTGAGCGACCTCCCAGACGCGGGTCTCGTGCTCTTCGATGACATCGCGAGACGGGACGCCCTTCGGGTGGTAGAGCGCCGCGATCGTGGTCTGGCTGAGCGCGATGACCTGGCGCGCGCGCCAGTGCTGGATGACCGTTCGGCAGTACTGCTCGAGAAGCCCCGGCTTACCTTCGACGGGGCCGAGGTCAGTGAGGCGCGCGAGGTAGGAGCTCCCGACTTGTTCGAGGAGCCCGCGCAAGCGAAGGTCGCCTGCGACCTCGACGAGATCGATGTACTGCTTCGACTCGCTGAGGTTACAAATCGCTTCCCAGATCTGGCGATTCGGAGCGGCGTAGAAGTGGCTCGCCTCAAGCCCGATCGCGACGCAGCGGTCGTAGTCACCCGGCTCGAGAATGACCCACGCAAGGATCGCACCCTCGGCGTCGAGATCCGACGGAGGGACGTTCCCGGGGTTAATGTGAGTCGGATCCGGGAGCCGGTTTGCGTCGATCGCTGTCAACGCTTGCCTGTCTCACGTTGGATATGGGCGCACAAGATGCGATCGACCGCGTCCTCGATGCTGCTGCCATAGAGCCCGTGCTCCATCTGCCGCTCGATGGCGGCGAGGACCTCGTGGCGCACGATAACCGAGCGGCCCGTGAGGCCGCCGCCTTGAATATCCTTGATGAGCCCGTCGAGCTCTTGCCGGTAGAGCGGGCTCTTGCTCGCGCGGAGGGCGACCTTCTTGCAAGCGTGGATCACGGTCGAATGGTCCCGCCCGAACGCCGTCGCTATCTGCGGATACGAAAAGCTCCCCACGAGGCGCGCCACGTACATCGCGGTCGAGCGCACGACCACGGTGGAGTTGTGGCGATCGGCGCTCAAGATGGTCGAGGGATCGATCGCGTAGTGACGCGCAACCGTATCGATCACGACCCGGAGGAGAGGTTCCATTGGAGCCAGTGAGGTTACTTGACGCGAAGACCCGAGTGCCCGCTCTGGATCTGCTGACAGAACTCGGGCGTTGCATACACGGGGACCGGATCCCCGATGGGCTCTTCCCGCGGCTCCGAGAGGTCGGTCCCCAGGCGGTCGGCTACTTCCTTCACCATCTGATCGCGGTCTCGCTCCGTCAGATGATAGGAGCACCCGTCAGCCTGCGCCGTGCCGTCCGGCATCACGACGATCCAGAACTGCTTCAACACCACCCGCGCGTTTTTCGGAATCGGGATACTCATGCTTTTCGTCCTCTCGCCTCGAACCTCAATGCCTTACGTCGGAGCGCCACCCCGATCTTCCCCTCCCGGAACGATTCGCGTGTGTCCGCTGTCACCGCGACCACCCGGAACCAGTCCTTCCACTCGACGGGGCCCGGGAGCTCACGCGCGTCCTGGTGGCAGCGCTCTTCCATGAGCGGGGCTGCTCGGAGGCAGTAGAGCGGATCCTTACCGAGGATCGCCCGGGCGGCGTCCACCATGTCGCGGAGCGACTGCTGGTCAGGCGAGACGCCGCTCACCGGAACTCCACCACTGCCGCCGCGTCCGGTTGATAGAGCGGGTGCACGGGGGAGCCGTCCAGGTTTTTCCTGAAGCACTCGAGGAGGTATCCGTGCGACCGAAGAGCGCTAAGGACCTGCTGCCCGCGACCCAGGATGTCACCCTCTTTGCCCCAAGCGACCACGATCTGACCCGCCCCGGCGGCCGCCGCGAGGATGTGATGGTCGTTCTCCGGGCCAATGAGATCGGTCCGCGCTGCCAGCGAACGGAGCCTCTTCGAGTCCGTCTCGCGGTACGCGAACAAGTTAACCACGGAGAGGCGCTGGTGGCCCCATGCGCGCCCGAACTTCATCAGCTTATCGATCGTCGGGTCGTTGGCGTTCTCGTCGGCGGTGGAGGGGTTCAGCATGACGAAGCAGATCGTGCTGCGGTCACCCTCGGCGTCCCAAGCTTGTCCGTCGAGTGAGCGGTAGAGCACGTAGCGGTAGACGCGATCGGCACTGAGGACAGCGTGGTTGATCTTCGTGAGCCACGAGAACGTTTGCTGCACCATCATGGGCTGGTCTTCTTTGGTTGGAGGGTCTCGCTCGATGAGCTCTCGGATGAGGTAGCCGATGACTTCGGCGCACGGCGGGACGACGGCGTTGCCGAGCGCGCGAATGCGGGCCCGTCGTCTACGTCCAACCAAACCGCCGGAAATCCCATGAACCAGAGGCACCACTCCGGGTTTAGGTGCCCGCCAAGAGTGCCCGGCAAGTCTCTCCCGCCGTTCTTGCCGTCGATGGTCAAGGTCGGAAGAAGCCCCCGCTTCGCCATCGTCTCGAGACTCGGCTTCCCTTTCAGGTTGAACTCCGTCTCCCCGTCGCGAGTCCCGTTGTTGCCCGTCCCGTAGCCCGCTGCCGACAAGGTCGGGAGGAGCTCTTCTTGCGACCACGAAGATTCTTCTTCGCTCGTGAGGAGCGCCGACATCACTTGCTGACAGCGGGACCGGAAGGCAAGCATAGCCGAGCTGTTCCAGATCACTGATGACGAAGTCGACCCAGCGGTTTGCTCCTGAGGCGACGTTCTCGACGACGATCCATTCGGGGAGGACTTCGCCCACAATCCGTCTAAACTCACGCCACAGGCCTGAGCGCTCTCCAGCAAGGCCCGCGCCCTTACCCGCGCCGGACACATCTTGGCATGGCTCACGGGAACCCCCCGCAGATCAGATCTACCGCAGGAAGCTCCCAGCTGCCCTCCTTGCTGGACGCGGCCCCGGCTCTGCCCAAGACAAGCTTCACGTCCGTGAAGCGCTGAGCCTCTGGCCAATGATGCTTGAGCACACACAAGCAGAATGGGTCCTGCTCTACCTGCCAGATCGTCCGACCGAGGCCCGCCTCTTCGAGGCCGAGATCGAGACCGCCGATCCCGCTGAAGAGCGAGCCGATCCGGAACGACGTTTTAAGCTCGGACATAAATCAACTCGTTTGAATGGTGAGACTGAGTCTCCTGACGCCTTGATGTCACGCTCCGGTGCGACGGGCGAAACGGCAGGTAGCTCGGGGCCTGGCCGTCCGATTTTCGCGCCGCCTCGCACACGACCACCGTCGACTTCTTGTGCACGGTCTCGATGAAACTACAAAGCCCCGCATAATCGAAGTCCGGGAGCTCTTTACGGTATCTGTAGTTGAACTGATACGGCGGATCGATAAACCAATGCGCAGGGGTGTCGACAAGCTCGATCGGTTGACGGAATTCCCAGTGCGCGACGGCGCCGACCTCGTCCGCTACGCGCGAGCGCGTGCTCTCCGTCCACTGACCGGGCAGGTGCCCCCATGGCGAGATGGTCCAGCAGTCGCCAACGTTGTTCGTGCGTTGCCAGTGCTTCAGGAGCAGCTCCTGGCCGTCGCTTAGTCCGAGCGTTCGGATGTCGAGCCCCACCGGTAGACGGATCGGGATGTCCAAAATATCGGACGGCTGAGCCGCTCCCGTGTTGATGAGCCAGCGCCACAGCTTCTGCAGGTTGGGGTCGTCTTCCCATAGCATCACCATCCTATCGGAGTAGTTCAGGGAGAAGCCCGCCCCGCCCGCGAACGGCTCGCAGATGATCTCGTGCTCCGGCTTCGGGTAGTGCCTAGCGCTTTGCCACTTGCTCCCGAACCACTTGAACATCGGCCCCACCTTGATCATGGCGGCTTCGGCAAGCTCGAAAGCCCCTGGGCAAAAATCGACGCCGGGGTCGGCGACGGCGAGAGCGCGGCGGCGGCGTGATGTCTCTTGTGGGCTTGGCGCAGAAGCCGCGCGCGCAAGCGCTCCGCGCGCGCGGCGCCGGCGGCGGCTTCATGCCTCACCCCGAGCCGAAGCTTCCTTCGCTGTCGCCGGTGACGGCGGGCGCGGGGGTTCATGAGGAGGCGCTTTCGAAGGCCAAGATGTCGCTCTCGCCGTGGATGAGCTTTCTCGCCTGCACCCAGCCGTTGAAGTTGCCGAGGAAGTAGGTGTTCCGGCGTGCTGAGATCCATTCAGCATCTGGGTCGAGGGGGCCTCCTGGCCAGTTCGCGGGTCTTATCCACTCACACTGCCTGAACAGCCCGCGCTCCTGCTCCGTCATCGGCCGCGCAGGGTGCTCCCAGGGCGCCATGTGGCCATTCAGGAGGAGGCTTTGCGCGAGATCTACGTCCGCTCGCGGATCGCGTTTCCCGTCGTGGGTGAGATAGCTCACGCGGGCTGAGCGGCCCGCTGACACCTGCACGAGCTGAGTCGTGTCGAGCTCCGCGTCGTCGGCGTTCGTGAAGGGCAGATGCCACTCATCCGAGGTGAGCAGGCGCGGGCGGCTCGCTCGGTAGAGCTCGTGCATCATGCCCGCCGCCTTCTGGATCTCGGGCTGCGCGAGCTTGTTATTCCGGAGGTGAAAGAAGTTCGACCACTCGGTCGCGGTCACGATGACCGTGTGCCACATGAAGGGCTCGAGGAGACGGTTCGTGATCTGCTTGTGGACTCCGATCTCGAGTAGGTGCCGCGCCCACGCGACGGCATAGTCCCGAGCGCTGTCCCAGACTACCTTCGCGCAGCGCGCGTCGGTCGGCGACAAGTCCTCTCCAGCCTGCATCCCTTTTTGGTTCTTGCCCCAGCTCACGGGCTCGAACGGATCCTCCTGCAAGCGAGCGATCTGTTTCTCGACCGGGATCGCTCGGCTCGACGCCGAGCTTCGTGAAAATACCCGATGCGTATTGAACTCCGCGAGCACTATCCTCGGAAACGTGACCACGAACGTCGTCAAACGCTCACCATACTGGGTGACGGAGTCTCTCTCGATTCTGGCTTCGTACATGGATACTGCTGGTCCTTTTTTTCTTCTAACGTTTCTGTGGATAGGCCGCGTAGAACGGCCAAAGTAAGATCCCGCCGAGCACCGCTTGGCAGACCGCCGGGTATCGCTGCCAAAACACTCGCGCCTGCACCAGCTCCGCGAGCTTCTGAAACTTCCGGAACCCGTGCTGCTCCGCGAGAAGTCGACGGGCGTGGTTGTGCGCGATACGGATTTCGCGCGGCGGGCGAAGACCGATCGAGTGCATCGGCTCGAAGGTCGCGCTGAAGAGCAGGTTCAGGACGAGATCATCGCTCATGAGTCACCTCGTGAAGAGCCAGGTCAGCCCCAGCACGAACGGAGTCAGGTACCACGCTGCGATTTGCCACGGGCGCCAAGTAGTCGCACGGGCGTAGTACACCGGTAAACGGATCGGGATGTAGATCCACAAGATCACGGCACAGAACCCCAACATAGCCCAGCCCATCTTATGGTAGGCCTGAGCTTCCTCAGCGCTCATCGCCCCGTCACCCGTCGGAAGGAGTCAAGGACTTGGCTCACCTTGGCCAAGCGCTCGTCAAACGCCACAACGTCTCCGAGATCAAGCACCAGGAGCCCGCGGCTCCGCTCGATGATCGCGCCCAAGAGCAATTCATAGAGCTCGTGGTAGGCGCTCTCGGTCTTTCGTGCTCCGTCGTCGAGCTTCTGAAAGTCTCGCTTCCATACCCGAACAATGAAGTCGTACCGCTCAGCCGAGCGCGTGTACGTCGTGACAGCGTCATCCTCCAGTTGATCGGCCATATGGAGCGCCGAGTAGGTGAGGTTGTCGAGAGTCGTTCTGTCCGTGACGAAGGCGTCGTGGGCGCGCTCCCAGTCACGCTTCGTCTCGAAGAGGCGCCTCTGGAACTCCCCCCGCTTGCCCGCAGCGTCGACATCGTACGGGTTCTGAAAACCCATCTCGAGCGCGACGCCGCGGGCCCCGATGGGGTTCAGGGGGAGGGAGTACTTCTCAGAGATCGCGCGAGCGAGCGTGGTCTTACCCGTGCCTGACGCGCCTGCGATTGCGATTCTCATCTTGGTTAACCTCGTAGCCTCGGCATCACGACCTTGCGTCCGTCCTCGAGCCAGTACTCGCCCTTCAGTCGATCGACGCGCGTGACCTGGACGCCGTCTACTTCGTGCCCGATGTCGGGAAGGAGCGGTACCGCATAATTGAGCTTCTGCCAGTTCTCCCTGAGCCACCGATCTTTGACAGAGTCACTGGGCGCGCTCACAGCTCACGCCCTAACCATCCAACGCCGCATTCTTCTGCCCACTCGGCACACGTCTTCGTTTCCATGTTCTCTCCGTCCATGTCGCCGAGCTCGAACTCCTCCTCGTCAGGAAGCTGCCGGGGTTCAGGGCGCTCGTCACCTTCTTCGTGGTACTCGAGCCACTCCTCGATCGCGGCATCGCAGCTCGACGCCACGAACCAATCGAACGTCTCGTCAAACCGGTAAACGTGTAACTCACTCAACGCGAGCGATCCCTCACTCGCCGCAGCGCTTGCCCGCATGTCCGCGAGCGCCGCTTCATTCGAGGCGAAGAAGTCCGGGACGCGGCCGGTGCTCACGTGATAGATGACGGCGCCAGCGAGCCACGACCCGAACACGTCCTCTAGCTCGCGACCCATCGGGTGCAGCGCAATCGCGCTACCAGCTCGGCAATGCGTCGTCCCGCACGCCTCGTGGCAGTGGTAGCTACTCATATCGAACCCGAACAACCTCCGCTTCTCCACGGCGTCGAGAATGGTCGCGTCAAGTTGATCGATTGGCGCGAGGCGGGCGCCGAGCAGCGCGATCAGGTCGGTGACGACAGCGGATCGAGAGGCGAGCGGGAAACTCGCCCAAGCTACGCACCATGCGAACCCGAAGTGGAGGGCGCGGGCGAAGTAGAGGGCGTCGGCGAGGTCGGCGTCAAGGACGCGGGCAATAGCGAGACCGCGGATGGATTCCTTAATGGATTCCTGCCACTGCTCTATGCCGGGTTCGTCATCAGCAATGCGCCGATCGTACATGGATGCCAGCGCTTCGATCACTGGGTGATCCACTAACCTGTGCTGCAATGTCCACGCGACAAGTCGGTCGCTGACGCGGGTCAACGGTTCGTGGGGTGGAGCTTCGGGAGGGAGGAGATCGTCGATCATGGTTCAAACCCTGAGTACGTATGCCCCTAAGAAATCTTCCTTCGCGGGCATCGTGCTGGCGATGATCGTCGCGCGACCCTGATCTCGTCGGCGCTCATAGAGCCACACGACTTCTTTCCTGGCGTAGGACCCAGGTTTGATGGATTCCGGATCCACCGCGTCGAGCAGGAGCACATCGACATCGACCAGCGCCAAAAACGGCGATTGTTCCTTCACCGTCATGGCGTTCATGGCGACGCGCACGAGCTCGGGCACGTTCACGGATCGGTAGGTGCCGCTCGGGAAGTTCTTCATCGCCGATCGGAGGAGAGCCGCCGCGTACTCGCGGGCGAGGCTGCCCTCGATGAGCACTTGGAGATTGGCGGGCGAGCGCTGACCCCGCCCCGAGCCAATAAACCCATCAAACACCCTCACCACCTCGGGCGGCGGCACATCGCTGATCCCGTGGAGCTTCATTCGACACAAGCGCTTGTCGACGCCCACGCTCTCGAGCCGACGGGCCAGATAGAAGTCGATGTAACGCCGACACCACTTCACCTCCTCTGTAATTTGACTCGGCTCCTGAAGAGCCAGCCGGGTCAATAACCCCTCCGGGAGCCGCTCCTGACTGCCGGCGCAAAATGCCCCATCGGTGGGGCATTTTGCACATTCACGCAAACGAGCCTCATGTCCGACCCAGAACGCCCGCGTCTCACTCAGGACCAACGATTCCATTACTACAGGATCAGTCGTGATCAATGTGAGGCTCGTTTGACTGCGCGGGCACTGTGCCGATAGCCACTCGAGAGCCCCGCCGGCCAGCCGGATCTCCTCCCGGAACCCTTCCCTGAGCACCTGGTAGCGCTCCCGGAGCACCGAGTGAGCGATCAGCAGCTCCGCGTCCTCGCTTTCCGTTTCCGTGACTGGCCCGCTGTCCGGTGCGATGTTCATTTGCCGATAAATCCTCGTTTTGTTGTAACCCTTCCGACCCTTCCAACCCTTCGGAGGGTTTAGATGGTTGCAAGGGTTGCAACAGTGTATCTGTACCAGTACCTGTACCAGTACCTGTACCTGTCTTCTCTTCCGGATCTCCGAGATCAAAAATATGATCTATTTTTTTCTCTGACTCAGAGGGAATGGTTGGAAGGGTTTCAACCCTTGTAACCGTTCGGTTATTGACCCAACCACTGACGCGGTACTCCGCAGGGTCAATATCCGGGCGGATCTGGCCAAAACTGCTCAAGTACGCTTGCGCCGCAGCATCTTTTTGCTTCGCTAGCCGCCAAAGCGAATCCAAGTGGTCGAATTTTATCTGAGCATTCGGGAGTTTATCCCAAGTGCGGCGCCAGCCGATGATCATGTTCGCGTTCGGGACCGGATGGTGCCGGTAGCACTTCGGGAGCCGGAGGAGGTTCGAGGCGGCGTCAAAAATGGCCAGCCCTCGCTCCAGGATGGCCTCAAAAGCGTTTTCGACCTCGTCCTTGGGGTAGCACCGCAGGGGATGGTAAAACGCGCTAGGAGCCGCCCTGTAGAGCCCGGGCAGGTTGGTGATCTGCGGACCCGAAATCATGCAGTTGAACAAAAGCACCCCAGCCGGGGGCAGGCTGAAGACCTTGTCGTCGTCCCAAAACTGCGGGGCAATATTCCCCATGGGTCAACCTACTTTGCGGGTGAGTAGGTGTTCCAGTTTGGACGCAAAGGGCGACTCGTCGCCCATGACCGCCTGGTCAGCGATCCGGATCAGCTTCCGGAGCGTGTCGGGGATCTTCAGCTTCTCGAAATCCGCCAAGCGGACGAGCGCCGCGTAGTGGTCAGGATCGAGCCTGAAGGTCACGTTCTTGAGGCAATTTTCAGAGGCTTCGTCGTCTTCGAGCGCGTCGCGATTGGGGTGATTCATGCGGAGCCATGAGTACTAGTCCGACTCCGATCCGACGTGCAACAGAATTGCGGCAGAATTGTTGTCACTTGACATTAAATTCAGTGTCTTGACTCCGCTCTACAAATCTCGGATCGCGGCTCAGTCAGTGGTGCAGAGCTCGAAAGATCGAGATGATCCCGCTCGCTATCAGGAGCACCGTGATCGTCACGATCGCTCCCGCTTGAAACCCCGCCCATATGGCGCGCCCGACTCGGAAGTGGAGCTCGATCGCTTGCTCCTCGCTGAGCCCAAACTCTCGCATGAGCTCGCCATGGTCCATCCGTGAGACGATCTTCCGGCACCTGCTTACTGAAGCTCACTGGGCTTCGTCCTCGGCCCGCAGCGCCGCTTACAGCTCCCCCACGAACCCCCAGCTCGCCTTGGCGTGATCCGCAACTGTAAAGATAGGATCCACGTCGGCGTTCTTAGCGACGAGGTCGCGCACGCGATCGAGTAGGGGCTGGATCTCGTAGGAAGTCTCGAGTGCTAGATCGCTCAGCATGGAGCGATGCTGCGAGCGGACCGAATTCTGGAGCAACGCTGAGACACTGTAACCCTCGCCGATTGCCTTACCGAGGTAGCTCAAGCGCGTGACGAGGATCATCTCAGCGTGCGAGAGCTTGGGTGGAGTCGCGAGCGCGGCGCCTCCAGCTTTCAGCAGCTTCGATCCGTCCTTGCACACGGGGCAGTGGTCATATTGATCGGTCACGATCCACCCGACCGCCTCGGCAACCTTGATTGCCTTCCGCTCCGAGCTCGCCCCGGGCGACTTCAGCTTGCATCGGTCGCATTGCACGCTGTGTTGGCAATCAGAGCCCTCTTCCTGAAAGTAGACTTTGGCCAGATCCAAGATGTGATCGCCGAGGTCGCGACTTTGCTCTCGCGCTGAATTAACGATGCGGGTGACGAGCGCGTCGGTACCGCGTGTGAGCGCCGTCACCTTCGACTCGAGCGGCGTGTCGCTTGGAGCGCCGACCCGGAGACGCTCGAGGCTCGGGCCTGCTTTCGTGGTGGAGATGATCTTTAGCTTTGGTTTTTTCTTCTTACTTGGCATGAGCTGGTTCGTCCTGTCGTACTCGCGTCGCGCACTCGGCGCACAGATCGGGGTAATCGTCGCTGCCGCCTTGGCACCAGCAGACTTCGTCGGCGCACAGCTCGCACCGAAAGGTCTGATCTGGCCTGAAGCCGCATCGCACCTGGCCCGAGACGCACTCGCGCCAGGGCGGCGGCAGGGGGCCCGGGATGGTGCTCATTGTATCCTGGCGAACGCCATGCAGCGGCGTGATGTCATTTGTGTGAGCCCGCCGCTGACACGATCACATTGACTACCGGCGCGGGGATCACGAGTGATGGTGGGGCCTGTACGTTCACAATAGGCGCTGGGATTACGACGGGAGCTAGCGGCTTATCTGGTTTCCAGATCTTGTAGACCGGCAAAGCGCATTGACCTAGTCCGCTAAGTGACGCGATCACGGCCATCGCCAGAGACCATCTCGCCATCGAAATTGCTCGATCGCGTTCACCTTCTGCTTGCTCAAGCAGAAGCTGATTTGACAGTCGAACGACCTCATTCTCAGCCACTCGCAGCTCCATTTCGAGCGCGCCGACATTCGCAAGAGACTCTTGACGGAAGCCTTCGTCGACTCCGACCCTTGGAGCGTTTGCGCTCAGCCGAGCGAGCGCGCGTTGCCGCCCAGGTGGCGATATCTTCCATGGTTCCCGTGCGGGAGATCAATCGGTCGTAAGATTGTCTGCAAGCCCGACACCACTGCCTGAGGTAGCCGCGGATCGAGGGACGCGCGCAGATTTTACAGTTCGCCATTACTAACCCACTCGAACGTGTTCCTGAACTGATCCTCTGCCGTTGCACAAACGTGCACCCTCTCCACGTCGTCCTCGCGACGCGCTACTACAGCAGTATCGGAGACGACGAAGATCTCGCCTGTGAATCGATGCTTCCAACGCGAACCATTTAAAATCGGGGTGCAGCCACTGCCCCAGCCGCGGCGCCGAAGGCGCTCAGGGAGCGTTTCAGGGTGAATCGGATCGTTCCGCTGTGACCCGAGGCCTTCGCTCGTGGGCGCCCCGCTCGGGGCAGCGCTCGCGTTCCGGAACCCCGGTAAGAATTGCACGCCGACGGTGCACTCGATAGCGGGCCTCCAGGTGAGGCCGCAGCTCTGGCAGGAGTGCGTATGGTGCGGCTTCGTTGCAAATTCCCCTTCGTCGATGTGGAGCTCGCCGCACGCCTCGCAGCAGAGGCGCATGGGGATGGGAGGTTTGTCGTCCGTCATTTTCTTGGCTTCACGTGGATCTCGCCGACTGGCGTAATCGGTACGAGGATGATGCAGAGGGTCTCGTTCCGGAGGCAGAGGGTTTGCTGCCCGTTGATGGCGTCGTAGTACAGATCGAGCTCGGCGGGGGAGAAGCTTCGGAGTGCTTGGGACAGGAGACCGCCGTCGATGTGGAGCCGGAACGCCGATCCGTCCTCGGGCGCCTCGATGAGGGGGAGATCGTCCTCGCCAAAGTTGCGCTCGCTCTTTCGCGTCGAGACGACGCACCCGGCCGTCTTCTCGTACGCGATGTCGATCTGCACGAAGCGTTCGGCGCCTTCGACGAAGTCGGCGGCCACGCTGACCGCGCGCACGCTTTCCAGAAAGCGGTCGCTACTGACTTTGAAGCGCTTCACCTGGGGGATGTGCTCGAGCATGAGCTTCCAGACCGCCGGGAAGGTCGTGGCGAGCCGCAGGGCAAGGATGAGCGTCTCGCCGTTCTTGGTCGCGACGCCGATCTTTTGTTCGTCCATGCTGATGACGAGCTCGGTGGTGTCACTCGAGAGCGCGCCCACAGCGTCGAGGAGGTTCGTGGGGAGGAGGCACTCCTGCCTCTGGCTCGCCGCCGTAAACCAACCGGTCGCAACGGCCATCTGGCGGCTCGACATGGAGACGCAGCGAAACTTCAATCCGTCCGGATCGGGCGAGAGCAAGATCCCGTCCGTGTAGGCCTTGTCCACCCCGAACCGCACCTCATCGCAAGCCTGCTGCAAGATCTTCGTCTCGATGGAGTAGAGCGCCTCCCCAGCGGTCGCTCCCGAGATCTCCGGAAAGTCGGCGGGGTCGGCGCCCGTCATCGTGAATTTCCGCTTCCCCGAGCTCCCTCGGAAGCTGACCTGGAAGCGGTCGTTTACGGTGATTTCGATGGAGCCGAGGGGCAACTCGGTGACGATGGCGGAGAGGCGGCGGTGGTTCAGGAGCGCGCGACCGGGCTTCCTCACCTCGCCATGGGCTTGGCAGATGACGGCGAGCGGACCGCTACTACCGGTAATAACGAGGGGCTGTTTCGCTTCGGTGACGATGAGCACCGATTGGCGGAAGGCGAGCATGTCGCTCGGGTTGATGGCGGCTCCGGCGCGCTTGAGCGTGGACAGGAATTCTTGGCGGTCGATGGCAAATTGCATGGAGTCCTTTTTAGGTGGATAGGTCGGGAAGCGATCGGCGATCGATGATCTGGTAGCCGCCGTCCTTCATCAGGACGACGCCATCGCCGGAGGGGTTGATATGGGCGCGTACGGCGGCGTCGCCCGGCCATTTGCTTTGGGCATAAGCGAGGAAGCGCTTCTCGAGAGCTGCCCGCTCGGCCCAATAGGCGCGGTAGTACTCGGCGTGCTCGACGGAGCAAAACAGATCATCGCCGTCGCGATAGAAGCCGGGGTCCGAAGAGCCCACGCGCTTATCGCAGTGACTGCACGAGAACGACCAACCGTCGTCGAGGCACCACGAGAGCAGATCGCCTTCGAAATGATCGAGCTTCGGGAAGCGTCTACACTCGACGCTGTCCCAGTCGCTATCGAGGCAGTCTGCGCCGTACCGGCGCGCTTCGGCATGGAAGCGGGCCCACACGAAGATGCTCATCCCTTCGTAGTCCAGGGTCACGATGAAGCACTTGTCGGCTTCTGGGTGGGCGAGGTAACCGAGCTCCATCACGGGCATGGGATCGGTACTCCTTTCAGCTCGCGCGAATACCGGCGAGGGTGCAGAGCTCGCAAGAGCGCGACCCCCGGAACGCTCACGTGATAGTAACGCAGCGCGCCCGGCACCTTACGCCCCGGCACCGCTAAGAATAGCTCGCAGAGCAGCTCCCACTCAGCGAACGAATCGTCCGCCGCGGCGTAGTGGTTGCGATGCCCGTGGTCACCGACAGCGTGCTCCAAGAGACGAAGCAGATCGACGCCGTTGTAGGACGCGGTCATGGGGCCGCCTGAGAGATGTCGAGCAAGATCGCCTGGTGCTGCGCTTCGCTCATTTCCTTGCCGATGCGGATCGCAGCCATGAGCGCGTTGACGTAAGCGGCTGGGAGGTCACCGTCTTGGAGTTTACCGAGAGCGAAGCAGAGATCTTTCTCGGCGTCCCGCCGCGCGAGATCGCGCTTGATCCACGACGAACCGAGTCGCGCGGCCTTCGATGCTTGGACACGTTTCATCGCGCCGCCCGTGGCACGAACACCCTCAACTTCGAGCGGCACCCTTCGCACACGCCAGCGCCGATGAGCTTTCCAGTCCCCTCTGGCCGGTAACCAGTCTCCCATTCCACCCCGTGTCCCTTCATGCAGAACATGCAACTCAGCTGGTCTTCCTGTGGACCAGCCTCTTGCTTCACGAGGTGCAGCGTTAGGGATAGCGTGGCCGCTTGCTCCTTGGGAGCAGGATCGGGCCCGGGCTCGGGCGGAGCCGCCTGCGGGTGAAGATTGAAGTGGTTCAGGAGCCAACCCTCACCCTGCTCGATGTAGTAGTCGCCGCTTTGCCCGAGCGCTCCGGCGCATTCGCGAATGACCGCGTCGCGAAAGAGTTGGCGCTGCCGCGTGCGGTGCTCCGCGAGAAAGTCTCGCGCGTAGAAGCCGTCGCCGGCGTTCGCGTGCATGTCGCCATCGTGGCCCCAGGGGAGCTCGCAGGCGCCGACGTTGTACGATGGGATACCGCAGAGACGGTCGGTCATGGGACTGGGTCACCTTTCTTGTCGGGTCTGGTCGCAAGGAGCGCGTCCGCCGCGGCCTCGTATTCTTGGCGCCGGCGCTCGGGTAAACGGAGCCACAGGTTTTCCTTAGGCTCGCGCTCGATCTCGTGGGTGCGAAGGAGGCGAAACAAAAACTCCCCCGGGGTCATTGAGTCTCGTTACTGAGCGGAGCGCTCGCTTCCCAAGCGAGCTTGAACTCTTCCGAGTAGCCGCGCTCCGTGCGACACATCGCGCGCACGTCCTCCCGCATCTGCCCCGCCGCGTAGGACAAGTCGTCCCGACCAAGCGCCAGCACCGCGATCGAGTGGCAGCTCCGGATCCGCTCACACTTCTGGCAGAGCACATACCTCGACCACTTGCCGCGGTCGAAGGTGTTCAGGAACATATATCGGTGCCCGGGCTCGATGGGCACGGTGCACTCAGCGCAAGCGTGCTCGCGGCGCGCTGTGTGGCGGTGCACCGTGCCAGGGCGCTTCTCGGGCGACGTGGGGTCGCTCATCAAAGCACCGTCGAATATCGACCGAAGCCTAGGGGCTTTGGTTTCTGCGGGACCGGCTCACCCTTCCACGCCGCCCGGAACGCGACCAAGTAGTGCGGCTCTTCACGGATGCACTCCTTGATCTGGCTCAAGAGCTCACCCACGTAGTAGCTCGAGTCTCCTCCCATGGACCGCTCTGCCGCCATGTGAGCCCTCTCGACGCGGTGGCACTTCAGGCACTGCGCCCAGTCGCTGACGCTGCCATCGGTCTTCGAGACGCACCGGAAGTAGTGCTCACCCGGCTTGATGGGGCACCGGCACTCGCGGCACCAGTGCGCCTTCCGGGCCTTCCGCCGGATCTCGCTCGACCACTCGACCTCCCAGTCTGTTCCTTCGCACATGGGTTACTCCTCCTCCGTGGACGCGAGGTAACCCGCGCCAAACTGCTCCAGTATGTCAGCGACCGTGAGCGATCTGACCTCGCAGCAAGAGAAGTCGACGCTTCGCACCTGGTCGTTTTTGCCAAAGAACACGCAGAGCGGGCGCGGGTTAGCGGGAGGTCGCGTAAACCCCGGAGGGCGCTTAGGTGTAGTCATTGCGCACTCCTCGCCGAGGAGGGCTCCGGTAGCGGCAGCATGGTCCCGGGATCGATGCCCAGGCCGCAATAGGTCGTGACCGAGCCCCGGCCAGCGTTGGGGATGTGGGTTTTCTTTGCCATGGGTACAGGTACCTACGCGCGCTCTCGCGGGGAGCTTCCCTGGAAAACGATCCGTGAGATAGCGCGTTGACAGCTCCCAGATAGCAGTGGTAGCGTCCGTCGTCGAGATGAAATTATACCCGACTCCGCTCCCGCCGCCGCTTTCCCGGGGAACGCCTGCGCTCCACAGGCAGCGGACGCTGGTTGAGCGCGCGGACCACCGTTCAAGCTGAGGATATTGACTGGCTACGGCCGGAGGAAGATCCGGCGTCGCCCAGTCGTAGGATGGAGCCAATGGAAGAGAGTTTAGAATCACTACGAGTAGCCATCACGAACCTCAAAGGCTGGCCCTTGAGCAAGCGCGACACCTTCGCCGCCTTCAGTCTGATGGGCCTCACGAGCCGCCTGCAGCCGCTCCAGGTAAACAGCACCGAGCACCAGGAGCTCGTCGTGGGGCTGGCGTTCAAGCTGGGGGACTTGGCCGCCGCAGAGAGTGAGAAGTAAGCATGCCGCAGCACAAGCTCGAGCGAGTAGCCCCACCGATCCCCTACGGCACCCGGGTCGCGCTGGTCGATGACGCTGGCGTGGTGCACATCACCCGCACGCGGAGCGATGCCTGGATCGTGTCTGATGGCGCCTCGGGCGCCTGGCTCGTGCTGGTCGAAGGTCGCACGGGTGGCTATCGCGTCGACCGACTATTCCTACTGCCGGACAATGTACTGGAGCTCGCCTGATGCCGGATCCCGTCGACCACGCTCTCTCCGAGAGCAAGCTGAGGAAAGCGGCTCCCCCGCGGCCCGTCTTCATCACGCTGGTCCACCAGCAATCGGGAGCGCGCAAATCCGTGCAATACCTGGGCATGGCCGGCATCCCGCTGCGGGCTCAGATTTTTTGGCCGATCGCGGGCGACTACCTCGTATCCCCCCGCTCCGGAACCCTCCTCGGTCCGCGCAAATCTGCCGAAGCGCTTCGCCATTGGAAGGTGAGCTCGCCGGATCACGTTTTCCTAAAGAATGAATACCGCTCGGCGCGCGCCAGGCTCTCTGACGCAGAACGACTCACCAAATGCCCGTGACCCCGCTGTCAATTGTCCCGAGGCTCCGCCAGCAGGAGCAGTGGCTGCGGAGCGGAGGCCTTTACGAGGCCGCGGTGACCATCCAGCGCCGCGCCGACATCATCGAGCAGGCCGGCGAGTACCCGAGCTGCCCGAGTTACATGGATCGTGGGACCGCGGCGATGCCGGACTGCTACCTGCTGGATGATTTGCTGATCGTGCCGTCAAGTGACGGCGCCGTGACGCTCGGCTTCACTAAGGATCGGGCGGAAGTCTTGCTGATGTATACGGCGGCGTACCTAGGCTTCAGCATGGGTGAGCTCGTGGATCTGGAGCACCAACTCTGGAAGGTCAGGGATCGATCGTGAAGCACACCGTGCGCATCTGGGATGCCCTGAACAGCACCGAAGAAGACGACGCGGTGGAGATCGCTATAGAAGTGTTCTCCGGCTACCCCGGCTACCCAAAGGGTCTCGATCCTTTCAGCGGAGATCCGCCCACGGAGAGCGAGCTGCTTCAGGCGGCGGAGCGCTTCGTGGAACAGCGGTGGGCCGAAAGCGACTACCTTGACTGCACGCGCGTGCTCGTGAGGAGAGCGGACGGGCGGCTCTTTGGGTACGATGTGCACGCCGAGACCATCGTGCACTTTAGGGCGGTCCCAATTGAATCGGCATGAGACCTCCGGTCGATTACACGCCGACCGGCTCGCGTGTCTTGGATTTCGCGCTCAACGTGCTCGACGGACTCGAGATCGCGGTCCTGCTCGGGCTGTTTCTAGTGTTCGGGAAGAGGCAAAAGTTTTGACTCCCCACTCTTTCGATTTAAAAGGCCGGCCATGGACCTGAACGCAGCTATTTTCACCTCGCTCATGAGAATGTCGCCGCACAAGACGGACACGGAGACGCGCCCCGAGCGCGAGATCCGGATGCACATCGTGGCCGACGCCATCCATGACGCAACGCTTCGCGCTGCCTGCCAGGGGCGCTTCGCGGACGCGGTTTGCAAACCCATCTACTCCGACCGACGCACGCTCGCGGCGCTGCTCCTCGGCAAAGGTCACTTCGAGTCGAACTTCGCGGAGTACGTCCACACAGGCCATTGCGAACAGGGCCCCCCAGGGGCTCGTTGCGACTCAGATCGAAACGGCGTCCCGCGCGCTCACGGCCCTTGGCAACAATGGGAGCTCTCGGTCTTTCCTCGGGAGGACTGGGTGGCCATGCACGCTGCGACGCCAGAGGCGACGGGGCTTGCGGCCTGGCATGCGGCGCGGCTCCTGGCGGGGTCTCGGTCGATGTGCAAAGCCGCCTTCGGAGGCGACGAGATCCAGGCTGCCATCGCGGGCTTCGCGGGCAGCTGCACCATGGGCATGAGCCCGAAGAAGATCGCGTTTCAGGCGGCAACGGTCAGGAAGATCTTGGCCGCGCTGCCGGCCGAGTAGGGAGCTTTTCGGAAAGCGCGAGCGGCGCGGTAGCGCCAAAACCCCCGGAGGCGCTCGCAGCAGCAGAAAAGATGCCCGATCGGCTCTGGCTACCGACCAACCGAGGGTAGTGGCGAGGTCTCCGAGAGGAGGCGCGTTGGCGCCTCTCGCAAACCGTGCTCTAAGTAGGCGGGATCGTTCTCTGACAACTGAACCTGTGCAAAGGGAGCCCGGGCCCGATGGAAGCCGGGACGCACACGATATGGATTCAGGCGAGGCACGATCTACGTGCAAAGGGAGCCCGGGCCCGATGGAAGCCGGGACATCGATCGGGCGATCGACGCCGCAATCGACGCCGGAGTGCAAAGGGAGCCCGGGCCCGATGGAAGCCGGGACGGTGTCGTAGGCGCGCGCGGCCGCGATGGGGTCAGCGAAGTGCAAAGGGAGCCCGGGCCCGATGGAAGCCGGGACAGGAAGTCCACCGCCGTCGTCTTGTGGACTTTGCTCGTGCAAAGGGAGCCCGGGCCCGATGGAAGCCGGGACACTTCTGGCGCTCCCGGCGAGCCCGCTCGGTCTCAAGGTGCAAAGGGAGCCCGGGCCCGATGGAAGCCGGGACGAGTTCACGAAGAAGAACCGCGCTATCCGTTGTTTCGTGCAAAGGGAGCCCGGGCCCGATGGAAGCCGGGACCTATCCGTAGTCACGCACCGCGTGGCGTGGTAGGCGCCGAGTGCAAAGGGAGCCCGGGCCCGATGGAAGCCGGGACAATCGCTACGGGTTGAGCAGCACCGAGAGCTTGGACGTGCAAAGGGAGCCCGGGCCCGATGGAAGCCGGGACGGCGGCGCTCCCTTCTGCCGGTGGCGAGCAAGCCCGTGCAAAGGGAGCCCGGGCCCGATGGAAGCCGGGACGAGACGCGCTCAATCGTCGTCGCCGAGGCAATGAGTTGTGCAAAGGGAGCCCGGGCCCGATGGAAGCCGGGACACGGTCTTCTTCGCGCGACGACGCTTCCGCTTCGGCGCGGCGTGCAAAGGGAGCCCGGGCCCGATGGAAGCCGGGACCCTGCGAGAGTCCCAAGATACAAAGCCCCTCGCTCTTGTGCAAAGGGAGCCCGGGCCCGATGGAAGCCGGGACGCCTAGTGTTCGCGCTCTTGAGCTTGTCAGTCATCGGCGTGCAAAGGGAGCCCGGGCCCGATGGAAGCCGGGACAGGTCATGGCCTACGTGCTCGTCCCCCGCAGTCTCCCCGGTGCAGAGGGAGCCCGGGCCCGATGGAAGCCGGGACCAGCGCTACCGGAGCGGCCAGGCCTTCCGCTACCAAGTGCAGAGGGAGCCCGGGCCCGATGGAAGCCGGGACGTGGAAAGCCGCGCATTGCCAGGCAGCGAGTGGGTAGGTGCAGAGGGAGCCCGGGCCCGATGGAAGCCGGGACACAGTTACTGAAGCGTAGCCAGTCAGGTTGGAATGATGTGCAGAGGGAGCCCGGGCCCGACGGAAGCCGGGACGATTAGAACGGCAACGGTCAACGTTTTCAGGTCGGTGTGCAGAGGGAGCCCGGGCCCGACGGAAGCCGGGACGTGCACAACGTGGCCGCGAGCTACTACGTGGACCGTTGTGCAGAGGGAGCCCGGGCCCGACGGAAGCCGGGACCCCTGGTAACGCGGGCATTCAAGACTCGGCGCTCACGCGCAGAGGGAGCCCGGTCCCGATGGAAGCCGGGACCAACACGTCTACGACAAGTACGCGCGCGTTGCGTGGTGCAGAGGGAGCCCGGTCCCGATGGAAGCCGGGACGAATGTTGGACATTCCCGCCCGGCCTCTGTCGATCAGGCGCAGAGGGAGCCCGGGCCCGATGGAAGCCGGGGACAGCTCCCGGGTTCCTCGTCGCGCAAAACGAACGAACGCTCTGCAGAGCCGATGGAAGCCGGGACGAGCCGCGTCGCCTCAAAAACTTTCGCTCCAGACCGCCTCCGGCTATTGTCCTGGCTGTGCCATTCGATCCCGAGCAGCCCCCGCGCCCCATGTGGGATGCGGGGTTAGGTGACGATCCTGCCCCGGTCTCACCGTCGCCGAGCGGCCCGGCCCCATTGCCGACGGCCCCCACGCAGACGAGCTCAGCTTCGTTGCCCGCCCCGGCTCCTGCTCTGACGCCAACGGCGGCGCGTCGGCGCGCCGGCGGCGCCATCGTGCTCACTGGCGTGGGCATCGGCGCAGGCGCGCTTCTCGGTGGCCCCTGGGGAGCAGGTTCTGGGCTCTTCTTTGCAGGCGCTCTCTCGAACGCCTACCGCGCCTCCACCCTGTGGCGCTCCGACTTCGCCGACGATCGAAAAGAAGCCATGAAGGCCACGGTCATGACCGTGCTTGGTGTGGGGCTTGCGGGCTACCTCGGCTATCGAGCGCGCGAGGCGCGCGACTGAACACCAAAGAAAAAGGAACCCATGAGCTACGTCGCTTTTCCTCCCGCTCCGCCCCTCGTGAGGCCGCTTGCTCGATCACGGTTTGGCCCGGGTCTCCGCGGTGTCGGTACGCTCATGGACGCGAACGTGCTCACGTCCGCCTGGTACTTGCCGCTCATCGAGCGGCTGGATCGATCTTCGGCTGCGCGATCGTATCAGTGGGGCCCCATGAAGTATCTTTCGAACTGGGACGCTCTCAACTACAACATCGGCTTTACCGAGTACACTGGGCTCGTGTCTCAAGAGTCCACGCTCTATCAATGGGACGGGTCCGAGTGGCTAAAAACGAACGTCGGTAACGTCTGACCACCCCGCGCCGGAACAAGAGAGAAAAATATGAGCTCCAGCCAGATTGTGCTGATGGACGGGCAGTGGACGATGTGCCGCTTCCTTCGCCCTTTCCCGAACTTCGAGCGTGTGTATCAAGGCAAGGGCGGCACGATCCCCATCGCCTTCCCTGGCGTCCTCGATCTCTTTGCCGAGCGCGGCGTCGTGGGCTTCGACCCAAACCTCATCGCCGGCATCACGGTTCCGTACGGCTCGCGTGTCACGATTTGGATCCCGCAAACCATCGCGGGCTACACGGTCAACGCGCTCTATCAGTACCAGATCATCTGGCGCCTCCGAAGCGTGCGGGACTTCCGGGCAGGTCAAGCAGAAGGCCAGGTCTCGGCGCTGCAAGACTACTCCGGCTACCACCTCGCGACTTCCGGGCTCGGTCAGCCCGAGCAAAACCCGTCAGTCCCGACTCCGACGTCGGCGACGAAGCGCTACTTCATCCCGGGCTCGACGAGGACGGTCGCGTTCGAGCAGAGTGAGCCGGCGCTCGGGCTTCCGGGGGTCATTCACCTGACGGGTGAGATGCTGCAGCCGACCCTGAGCCCGATCTGGACGCAGCCGCTCACGCCGAGCGGCGCCAACGCGGTCTGGCAGCAGGGCACCTACGTGGGCTCGTCCCAGGCCAACACCGGCGGGCCGTCGTGGCTCACGTTTACGTGCGACGCCGAAGGCGACGAGATGAGCATCCTCGCCTACAAGATCCCGCCGGACGAAGGCTCGCCGCCCGCGTGGGATTTCACGGCCGCAGCTCCAGGCGATCTCGCCTTCTCGAACACCTACGGCAACGGCAACGGTCAAAACCAGCCGAGCCCGTTCACGAGCATCATGGTCACGACGGGCACGCGCTGACCGGACCGTGCTCGAGCCGTACCTAGGCCCCCGCGATCCGCAGGTGGACGTGATCTGGGTCATCGTGCCCTTCTCGCGCCCCGAGCACGCCTCGCGCGTGCTCGCGAACTTCGCCCGCCAACGCTTCGCGGGCAAGCGGCTCATCGTCGTCGGCAATGGAGCATGCGGCGCCGCGGGCTCGCTCTCGATCGGCGGCGCGCACTGGATCACTTCCGCCGCGCACCCGGCCCACGCCCGGAACGAAGCGCTCGCGTTCATTCGGAAGCGGGGCGGCGGCTTCTTCTCGCTGATGGACGACGACGACTGGTACGGCCCGGGCTATCTTGACGAGGTAGCGGGTTACGCGCGCTCCGCCGACGTGGTCGGTAAGCGCCAGCACTTCGTCTCACTCGGAGAGGGCCTCACCGACCCTGCACCCCAGCTCTTGCTCTGCTACCGGCGCTACGCCGAGAGCGATCCGGCGCCATGGCTCACGGGTGGCGCGATCAGCGGCTGGGCCGAGACGGCGGTCGACTTTCCCGTCGTCAGGGGGACCGAAGATCTCGCCTGGTGCGATCGAATGATCGCCCAGGGCGCGCGCCTCCGGGGGCTATCCATATACCACTACCTGTACCGTCGATCGTACAAGGGCGCTGAGCACACCTACGGCCGCACGCGTGCGGCGCTCGCGGATGATTTGCGGCACCGGGACACCTTGGAGTTTCCGCTCACGGCGACGGGCGAGATCGATCTCGAGATCGTGACCGGAGAGCGCGCGCCCGAGGCGTACCGCGTGCTCGGGCAGGATCGGTTTATTCCGGTAGACAGCAGGAAGCTGTCTCCCTAGACTCGCGCCCCATGACAACCAATTGCTCAAGCTGTCGGCGCCCTCGCGGACACGTCCCCTCAGACTCTTTTTTCTGCAGCGAACAGGACGGTCGTGAGTGTCTGCTCGCTCAGGTCTCGCGGCTCAAGGACGATAATGAGCGGCTGCAGGTGCAGCTTGCGGGTTGCGGTGTCGCCGCGCTCGGCGGCACGGGCGACCCCCAGGTTGCGCGCTCCGAGGGGCCTTCGTCGTATGGCTGGTCCCCTGCGTATCAGGACGTGCTCGATCTTCGCCGGAAGTACGACCAGCTAACGGGACGTGCTTCTTCATGATCACGGTCTTCACTCCGCTGTCGAAATCCGGAAACCGCTACATCGACGCCGCCTGGCAGACGCTGAAGACGCAGACGCTGCAGGACTTCGAGTGGGTCGTGCTCGAGAATCACGGAGGCGTGCTCCCGGCGCATATCCGGAAAGATCCGCGAGTGAAGTGCTTCGGAGACGCGAAGCTCCAGGGCATCGGCGCGCTGAAGCGACGCTGCTGCGATCTCTCGAGCGAGTCGAGCTCGATGCTACTCGAGCTCGATCACGATGATTTACTCCACGAGACGGCGCTCGAGAAGGCCGCGCTCGCGCTCGAGCACGCAGACTTCGCGTACTCGGACACGGCGGAGTTCAAGGACGGGACCTGGGAGCCAAACGTCTACGGCACCGCCTTCGGCTGGTCGAGCTACGAGGTGGAGTTTCAAGGGCACAAGCTCCTCGGACAACCGACGCCGCCCGTCACGCCGCACAACATGCGTCTCATCGATTTTGCCCCGAACCACTTCCGCGCCTTCCGAAAAGACGCCTACTGGTCGGTCGGTGGCCATAACCCAAATCTCCCGGTCGCCGACGATCACGAGCTGATGCTGAAGTTTTTCCTGAAGGGCCTTGTCTTCAGGCACGTGCCGGAGTGTCTCTACTTCTACCGCGTGCACCAGGCGCAGACGGTCTCCCAAAAGAACGCCCTCATTCGCCAGAAGACCGAAGAGCTCTACGACCGGCACATCTTCGATCTCGCGGAGAAGTTTTCGGACGACGCGAGATGCAAGACCGACGTGGACGAGGAGATGCCGCTCTATAAGATCGATCTCTGCGGCGCCATCGACAACAAGCCCGGGTACTTCCCGCTCGACATCACGCTCGGTCACGACCTCGACGAGCGCTGGCCGTACGGGGACGGAACCGTCGGCGTCATCCGTGCAAACGACGCCATCGAGCACCTGAAAGATCCCATCCACACCATGAACGAGGCCTACCGGGTGCTCGCCCCGGGCGGCTTCTTCCTCATCCGTGTGCCGTCGACCACGGGCCCGATCATCCGCACGCCCGCGATGGACGGCGGCGATTTCCACTGGGTCGCGAGCGCAGGGCGGGGGGCGTTCCAGGACCCGACCCACGTGTCCTTCTGGAACGAAAACTCCTTCTGGTACTACACTAAGCAATCGCACGCGCGCTACCTCAAGAAGCTCAACGCGCGCTTTCAAGTGCTCAAGCTGCGGACGTTCTATCCGGATGATTTTTGCGCGCAGCACGCGATCCCGTACGTGGAGGCGCACCTGGTTGCGCTGAAGGACGGGTACAGTCCGATGGGGTTGGTCGAGATCTGAAGGGCTACCAGGGCGCACGTTCGAGCGCCGGTAGCTCTGGCCGCGCTCGGATCCGGCGCACGTGGGCGGCAAGGGCCGCGAGCTGCTCTGCGGGAGGAGCTTGCCAATTCCAAACGTCGTACAGGTACAGCACGTCCGGGATGTGCCGGATGTGCCAGCGCGCGAGCTCCAGCATCGGCAAGATCAGCCCCTGATCATTGGCAAGCTCCCAATACGAGCCGTCGTCGTCTCGGAAGTATTCGCCGGGCACCGAGCGCAGTAGCCCAACTCGAAACGAGCGGGGGGGGCGCATCGCCAGAACCAGCGCCGGAAGTGGTTTTCCTTGAGGCACTCCGGATGGTAGGCGCCGTCGTAGATCACTTGCCTGTCTGGCCACGACAAGAACGATCCGTACGTGAACCAGCAGTCCACGTCCTGTGTGTACTCGTAGGCAATGCGATCGATCGCGAAGGGGTGAGCGAGCCCGTCATCTCCATCGAGTAGCACCGCAACCGTGTCGTCGGAGTCGTCCTTCAGCGCGGGCAGGATGTTGGCGATGACGCCCTGTCGGGAGGCGTTCGTGACAAGATGAACGGACGGGTGAGGCGCCGTCGCGCCCGATAGAACGGACTCGATCACTTGTCGGCTTTCGTCGGTGGAGGCGTCGTCCACGTAGGTCACGCGAAGGTGCTTGTAGGCCTGCGACAGGACCGTGCCGAGGCTCCACGGGATCGAGCGGGCTCGGTTTCGCTGGGTGACGACTAGATGAACATCGACCATTTTTCGACTTAGGATCTCATTTCCCCGGACCGCTCCACACGCGCCCGAGGATCGAGCAGTCGTAAATATTTCCCGGGATGATCCCAGGAGCACGCTGCTCGCGCCAGAGTACGTAAGGAAGGCTCAGCTGGTCTTGGCAGGACCAGTGCACGCATTCATCGAACCAGCGCTTCTCGAAGCGCTCGACCGCTGCGTTGTGCCGTCGTCCGATGACGCCGCCCGCATATAGATGGTAGCCGGGATCAGAAGCCGGCATGCCCGCGTCTCGGTAGTGCTCGACTTGCCTGACGCAGGGCTCCCCCTGGTATTTCGGCATCGTCATCGAGAACGCCGCCTCCTGCTCGAGCGAGCGCTGCTCCTCAGGATGCAGAAAGAAGGCGAGCTCGCCCCGGGCGTCGCGACTGAGCGCCCGACCAACCTCGGCGATCATCAGGCTCGGGTCCTTCACTCGGATACTGGCATCCAGGTAGATGCTCACCTCGTGCTGCGGCATCAGATGGCAAGCGGACATCTTGTACCACTTGGCGTCCATGCGCGGCGTGCGGAAGACATTGGGCCGGCGGAAGATCTGCCAGGTATCGAGCTTGAGATCGGGCGAGTCCGTGAAGCAGAATAAATCGACCACGCCTTGTAGACCGGGAAGCTCCGCAGGCTTATCGTGATCGCCGAAGGCTGCGGTGTATATTGCGAGCTTCGGCATTCAGTTCTTCCGCACGTTGAAGAAGTAGAGCTGCACGAGCCGCGGCTGCGCGGGAGTAAACCCCTCGTAGCTCGTTGCTGAGTGGATCAGCTGCGCGTCCCAGAGCACGAGTCGGTTGTAGACGCTGCCCACGCGATCGACGAGCTCCCAGGCGTCCGGGTGCGTCAGATTGTGCTCGCTGTAGGTCTCCTCGTACGCCACGGGATCCGTCGGCGGCCTCCGGTGGCCATTGAGCGCGTGCCGCCAGAAGCTCGTGCCTGCGTCCACGCGATCGTCCAGCATCGACCGTCGATCGATCGGCGTGAGGTAGATCGCGGCCGCGTAGCTCTGCGTGTCCGAATGCCACACGAGCGAATCCCGCTCCGTCGTCTTCTGAAACGACCCATTGGCGGGCTGATCCGTCCAGTCCGTGATGCTCACCCTCAATAACCTCTCGAACTCCTCCTTCACCCACGGGAACAGGAACTTCTCCTTCGACCGCACGCCCTTGAAGTAGCGGAGATCTGCCTCGTACTCGCAATTGAGGGCGATCTCCCGGATGGCGTCCGGATCGGAAAAAAAGTCATCCACGACCAAGAGAGCGGGCGTCCGCGAGTGAAATAGTGGGGGCATGGGCTCTGGGTACGGGAGCCTAGCCCCAAAACCGCCCCAGCCTCCACCGCAAAAACTTGAGATCTGCCCAGGGAGAGGGGTAGGCTGCCACGGACTAGGCTGGTTTGGCCCACGCGCCTCAATGAGGGGCGTGCCGGCTGGCAGGACGGCAGAGCGGCGCACTGGTGCGCCCTGGAGCCCGTCCCATGTCCGATCGCAGTAGCGTTGCCAGCCGAAATATCGGCGCCTGTGACACCCTCCTTGGGGATGCAGGATCGCTCGAGAATGTCAATACGTCGATCCTCGACGACGGCTGCTTCTGCTTCGTGCAGTCGGAGCTCCGGCACTACGAGCTTCACCGGAGCTCGACCCAGACGCCGGCGCCTCCGCTCGTCATCGCGCCCATTGCGGGCCCCGGACGCTGGGTGCCGGCGACGGGCGGCACGCAAGGCCAGCAGGGCGCGCAGGGCGCGCAAGGCCCGTTCGGGGCGCAGGGATCTCAAGGCTCGGGCGCCCAGGGCGCGACCGGATCGCAGGGCTTTCAGGGCTTCCAAGGAGCGCAAGGTCGACAGGGCAATACGGGCGCCGCGGGCACGACGGGCGCCCAAGGCGCTCAAGGCTTCCAGGGGAACACGGGCGGCGCTCAAGGCGCTCAAGGCGCGCAGGGCTTTCAGGGATCGGGCGGCGGCGCGCAAGGCGCGCAGGGAGCGCAGGGCTTCCAAGGTGGCCTCGGCGCGCAGGGATCTCAGGGCTCGGGCGCGCAAGGCGCGACGGGCGCGACTGGCGCGCAGGGCGCGCAAGGATTTCAGGGCGCGACGGGCGGCGCGGGCGCTCAGGGCGCGACGGGCTCTCAGGGCGCGCAGGGCTTCCAGGGAGCGACGGGCGCTCAGGGCGCGCAGGGCTTCCAGGGAGCGACGGGCACGACCGGCGCGCAGGGCGCAACGGGCTCGGGCGCGCAAGGCGCGCAGGGCTTTCAAGGAAGCGGCGGCACGCAGGGGTCGCAAGGTGCTCAGGGCTTTCAGGGTGGCGGCGCGCAGGGAGCGCAAGGCGCGACGGGCACGCAAGGGTTCCAGGGAGCGCAGGGCTTTCAGGGTGGCGGCGCGCAGGGCGCTCAGGGATCGACCGGCGCGCAGGGATCGGGCGGCGGCGCGCAAGGCGCTCAGGGAGCGCAGGGCTTCCAGGGCGGACTCGGCGCGCAAGGCGCCGCGGGCTCGGGCGCGCAAGGCGCGCAAGGATTCCAGGGCGCCGCGGGGGCCGCTGGAGCGCAAGGAGCTCAGGGCTTTCAAGGTGCCGGCGGTACGGCGGGCGCGCAGGGCGGAGCCGGCGCGCAGGGCGCGACTGGCGCTCAAGGCGCGCAAGGGTTTCAGGGCGCAACTGGCGCTCAAGGCGCGCAGGGCTTCCAGGGTGCCGCGGGCACAGGCGCTCAGGGCGCGACCGGATCGCAGGGAGCGCAAGGCTTTCAGGGCGCCGCGGGCTCGGGCGCGCAGGGAGCGCAAGGGTTCCAGGGAGCGGCTGGCACCGCTGGCGCGCAGGGCGCAACTGGCGCTCAAGGCGCTCAAGGCTTTCAGGGTGCAGCTGGCACGGCCGGCGCTCAAGGCGCGCAGGGGTTCCAGGGCGCGACGGGATCTGGCGCGCAGGGCGCGACGGGATCGCAGGGCGCGCAAGGCTTCCAGGGTGCTGCGGGCTCGGGATCGCAGGGCGCTCAGGGCGCCTCTGGCGCTCAGGGATCGCAAGGCGCGCAGGGTGCCAATCAGATCGTCAATGAAGTCAACGCGGGCAACTCCGGCACTGCCCTCACCCTGAACTTCACCACTGGCCCAAATCAGCTCGTCACGATGACGGGCAACGTCACGTTTACGTTCACGGCGCCATCAAACTCCCGCCACGTGCAGGTGCGCATGGTGCAGGACGGGACGGGCGGTCGCACGGTGACGTGGCCCGCGTCCGTCAAGTGGGCCTCCGGGACGCAACCCACCTGGGTGACAACCGCTGCCGCCGTGAACATCGCCAACTTCTTCTATGACGGCACCAACTACTGGGGCGCCGGGCTAACAGGGTTCGCATGAGCATCGCGATCCATGGATCACCCAGCGTTACAACTAATGGTGGCGGTCCGATTACGGCTAATTGCCCCCCGAGTTCTGCTGGGGATGTTCGCGTTGCGATTCTATCGCTCAACGACAACTCACTTCAAAACTGGACGTTCCCAAGTGGGTGGACGCAGCGGGTCAACTACCATCACAACGCGACGTTCTTCGACAGCTTCCAGGTCTCGGTGTTCACCTACGTGTGCTCCGGATCAGATCCGGCGACCGCGCTCTTTTCGGTGGCCAGCGGCACCATCAATCAAGCGATCATCATCGCTTACTCGGGTGTCGATAATACGACGCCATGGGACACGTTTTCTGGAGCCGATGGGGGAAACGCTGCCCCGACTGGGGCGAGTATCAACACGGCTGTTGCCAACGAGCTCGTGCTGTGGATTAGCAACAACGATGGGCCGCTCACCTCGGTCCCCGCGGGGTTTACAACGCGAGTCGACGGATCGACCAACCAAGGCGCTACGAACACCTTCGTGGGCGTCTACGACAAGATTTTTCCTGCCTCGGGCGCGACGGGGGCCCTCGCCGGCGCGACCAGCGGAAACAACGACTGGATCGTGGTCGTGGGCGCGCTCACCCCCGCCGCGGGAGCGGCTCCCGGCGACAGCCTCTTTTTCGGGTGCGGAACGACGAGCTGACCCCGCCGAGCAATCGCTCCCCCGCTCGCCCAAAAACTTGAATCCCAGCCCCCGGGCGGGGTAGGCTTCGTTTACTAGGTCGGTTTGGTCCGAGATCTTTCCTCAGGAAAGACCGGGGCAGGCAGGACGGCAGAGCGGCGCACTCCTGCGCCCGGAGCCTCCCGCAGCCATGACTGATCGCAGCGCACTAGCCGATCGCGTGATCGGATCTCGAGCAACCCTGCTCGGCCTCGGCGACTCCCTCGAGAACGTCGTCACGACGACACTCGACGACGGCGCGCTCTGCTACGTCGCAGGCGAGCACCTTCACTACGAGCTCCACCGCGACGACACGAGCGCTCCCTCCCCCCCGAACATCATTGCCCCCATCGCGGGCCCCGGTCGCTGGGTGCCGGCGACGGGCGGCACGCAAGGTCAACAGGGCGCGCAGGGGCGTCAGGGCGCGCAAGGCGCGCAAGGCACGCAGGGCGGCGGCTTTCAAGGCGCGACGGGCGCGCAAGGGTTTCAGGGCGCGCAGGGGTTTCAGGGGTTCCAGGGCGTCGGCGCGCAAGGCGCGCAGGGATTTCAAGGATTTCAGGGAGCGCAAGGCGCGCAGGGAAATCAGGGGTTCCAGGGCCAAGCGGTCACCGGTCCCCAGGGATCGCCGGGACCTCAGGGGCCAGGCGGCGGCGCGCAAGGCGCGCAGGGCGCGCAGGGCTTCCAGGGCGCGCAAGGGACACAAGGCTTTCAGGGCGGCGGCTTTCAGGGCGCGCAGGGGTTCCAGGGGCAAACGGGTCCAGGCGGCGGCGCGCAAGGCGCGCAGGGCGCGCAGGGCTTCCAGGGCGGACTCGGCGCGCAAGGCGCGACCGGCTCGGGCGCGCAAGGCTCGACCGGCGCGCAGGGCGCGCAAGGGTTTCAAGGTGCCCAAGGCTTCCAGGGAGCGCAGGGTCGCCAGGGGAATACGGGCGGCACGGGCGCGCAAGGCGCCGCTGGCGCGCAAGGCGCTCAGGGCTTTCAGGGGAACACGGGCGCCACGGGCACGACCGGCGCGCAAGGCGCTCAAGGCTTCCAAGGGAACACGGGCGCGCAAGGGAGCACGGGCTCGCAGGGATCGCAGGGCGCGCAGGGCGCGCAAGGATTTCAGGGAGCTCAGGGCTTCCAAGGCGCCCTCGGCGCGCAAGGCAACGCGGGCGCTCAAGGCGCGCAAGGCTTCCAGGGCGCGCAGGGGTTCGGCGCGCAAGGCGCGACTGGCACGCAAGGATTTCAGGGAGCGCAGGGCTTTCAGGGAGCGCAAGGCGCGCAGGGGTTCGGCGCGCAAGGCGCGACGGGCGTACAAGGATTTCAGGGAGCGCAGGGCTTTCAGGGTGGAGGGTTCCAGGGAGCGCAGGGGCAAATCGGTCCACAGGGATCGGGCGGCGGCGCTCAAGGCGCGCAGGGCGCTCAAGGCTTCCAGGGGAACACCGGCGGCGCGCAAGGCGCTCAAGGATCGCAGGGGTTTCAGGGGTCCGGCGCTCAAGGCGCGCAGGGCGCGCAAGGCTTTCAGGGCGCGGCCGGCGCAGGTGGCGCGCAGGGCGCTCAAGGCTTCCAGGGAGCGCAAGGATTTCAAGGCTTCCAGGGAGCTCTCGGCACAGCCGGCGCGCAGGGCGCTCAAGGCTTCCAGGGAGCGCAAGGATTTCAAGGATCTCAGGGCACGCAAGGATTCCAGGGCGCGCAAGGCCGTCAGGGCAATACCGGCACGGCGGGCACGACCGGCGCGCAGGGCTCCCAGGGCGCGACTGGCGCGGCCGGCGCAACCGGAGCTCAGGGCGCCACGGGAGCAACGGGCGCCACCGGAACAACCGGAGCTCAGGGCGCGACGGGCGCCACGGGAGCAACGGGCGCGACGGGCGCGCAAGGGTTTACCGGCGCAACCGGCGCGACGGGCGCGCAAGGCGCAGTCGGTGCTGGCGGCGCGCAGGGTAGCCAGGGTCGCCAGGGCGCGACCGGTACCGCGGGCGCAACGGGCGCGACTGGCGCTCAGGGCTTTCAAGGCGCAACGGGCGCGACTGGCGCGCAGGGCGCCCAAGGATTTCAAGGCGCGACCGGCACCGGAGCTCAAGGCGCTCAGGGCTTTCAGGGCGCGGCCATCAATCCCCTGACGCAGGTCTTCTACGTCGACGCGGCCAACGCCGGGACGGCCACGGGATCGATCGCTCAGCCCTATGCCTCGCCGACCGCAGCCTTCGCGGCTCACCCGACAGGCAACATCACGCTCCTCATCGCGCCCGCGTCTTACGGGGCGGCGCTCGCGATCGGAGGCAACCGCAACATCACGATGATCGGGCTCTGCGAGCCGACCGATCAGACGGTGCAGCTCGGCGCCATCACGACGACGTTTACGACGACGGCGGGGCTCACGCTCACTCTCCAGAACCTCACCTGCACGACGCTCACCGACTCGTCGGCCATCCAAGCGAACCTCGCGCTCATCGACTGCCATGCGTCCGGTACGATCACGGGATCGGGCAACGGCGCTTCCAACACGATCGTCTACCTGTCGTCGGCCGTCGGCGGCCCGCGCGCGACGGGGATGCGCACGGAAGCCATCACGACCTCGACGGCCGTCTTCGCCGAGAACGCCTACATCAACGGCGTCGTGAACGTCAAGCGCGCAGGTGCCACTAGCCCGAGCACCTACGAGAGCTGCACGTTTATCTCGGCGCCCGCCTCGGGCCCGATGATCTGCGAGGACTGCTTCTTCCCCGCGGGTCTCGCCGCTCCCATCGTCGCGGCCACCATCCGCCTGAACAACTGCTCGATCGACGGAGATCTCACGGGCAGCTCGATCAACACGGACACGATCGTGCTGGACAACTGCCGAGTCGGTAATGCGTCGGCGACCACGACCCAGACCCTCGGCGAGTGGGGCAGCATGATCATCCGGAACACCGCCTTCGGCCCGAAGTCGTCGGGCTCGATTGCGCTTGCCGTGACGCTCACCTCGCTCCAGCTCGACTCGGTCTCCGAGCGCAGTCTCTTCACGACGGGCAACGGGCAGGGCGCGATCGGCTCCTCCGCGAACGCCTTCATCGCGCTCGACGAAGGCGAGCAGAACGGGTTCCCGATCGACGGGATCCTGTCGACCTTCGACTTCACCATGAACCCGCGCCTCTTCTTGGCCCCGAAGACGCTCGGCGCCGACAAGACCATTCAGCTCGCGCTCGGGAGCGCCGCGCTCAAGGTGAGGCCCATCGACGTGTACGGCACGAACGGCCACACGCTGACGGTGCAATTCGGCGGCGTCACGATGCGTGCGATTGGCCCGACCGATCCGGCCCCGGCTCGTTACGTCTTTCAGACCTCTGAGGACAACGCGATCTTCGTCTTCGTCGGAGTGGAGAACGTCACCACATGACCGTCCCGAACAACGACAAGTATGCGGGCCCCTGGGTGCTCCCCGTCGGGCGCTGGGCAAACGTCCGCGTCAAAAACCTCAACGGCACGACCTTCGGCACGCTCGTCACGTCAGCCCCGAGCGGGCTCTATCGCGTGTCGATGGCGCTCGCCATCACGACCCCAGGGACAGCTGGGCAGCTCACCCTCTCGGTGGGGTCGATTGGCGACGACGGCTCGACGGCGACGCAGTCGCTCGCGGGCATCAACATCACGGCGACGGGCATCGTGCAGGACGCATTCGTATGCGAGGTCGGTACCGCGAGTAACATCAGCTACGTGGTGACAGCGGCGGGCATCACCGCCGGATCGCTCCAATACTCGCTTCGCATCGTGGTGGAGCAGCTGTCGGCTCTGCCATGACCGCGCCCGCCTCCCTTGCGCTCATCACGTACTACGGCCCGGCTCCCTACGAGCACCACGAGTCGGTGCGAAAGTCCGGGGTGCGCGTCGCGGCGCGCCGTCAGGACTCGTCCATCGACGCCGCGCGCGCAACCTTGCTCGAGACGGGGCTTCGGCAGAAAGAGCACGACGTCTTCGTCTTCATCGACTCGGATGTAGAATTTACCCGCGCGGGCTACGATCGCCTCGTCTCGTCATGCCACGAGACCGAAGGCGTCGTCGGCGGCGCTTACCTCAGCAAATCGCTCACGGGCTCTGGGATCTTGGTCGGCTCCCCCGCGAGCCCCGACGCCGAGCTGAAGTTTTACGCGGCAGGCGGCCTCTACCCCGCCAAGACGCTCGGGATGGGGTTTACCGCCATTCATCGCAAGGCCTGCGAGCGCATCGCGCGGCACCACGCGCTACCGAAGATCTTTTTTCCGGTCGGTGTCGACGGCGGGATGCTCTGCCACGCCTTCTTCATGCCGCTCGTCCTGCAGAACCAATACATCCGGGAGGACTTCTCGTTTTGTCTGCGCGCGAGCGCAGCGGGCGTTCCGCTCTTCTTCGATACGCGCCCCGAAGTCGTCCATCACGGGATGCACGGGTTTAGGCTCGAGGACGCGGCGTACCGCTCGGAGAAAAACCCGGGGCTGGTGTTCCAGATCACGACGGCGTCAGGCGAGGAGAGCGCGCCGCCTATCGCGACCGCCCTAGCCCCATGACGATTCGTTCCAGGATGGGGGCATCCGCGAGCGGCACGCCGCGGGTGCCGCCAGGATCCGGAAGCCAAGGCTCGCAGGGGCAACAGGGCTTCCAGGGAGCGCAGGGCTTCCAAGGCGGCGGCGCGCAGGGCGCGCAGGGATCGACCGGGCCTCAAGGATCGGGCGGCGGCGCGCAAGGCGCGCAAGGCGCGACTGGCACGCAGGGCTTCCAGGGAGCGCAAGGCTTTCAAGGCGGCGGCTTTCAAGGCGCTCAAGGCGCGCAGGGCGCGACTGGCACGCAAGGCTTTCAGGGCGCGCAGGGAAATCAGGGGCAGCAAGGGCAACAGGGCGCGCAGGGATTTCAGGGAGCGACTGGCACGCAGGGCGCGCAAGGCGCGCAGGGCGCGCAGGGGTTTCAGGGATCGCAAGGCGCGCAAGGGTTCCAGGGCGCGGTTGGCGCTCAGGGATCGCAAGGCGCGCAGGGGTTCCAAGGAATGCTGCTGCCGAGCGCGAGCACGGGTCAGCTCCTCTACTTCGACGGATTGGTCTGGAATCACACGAACGGCGTCCTCGCCGGCACGAACCTCCTCTCAATCGGTCCGGCTCCGTCGTCTGCGGGGCAGCTACGGCTCTCGGCCTCGCAGAGCGGCATTGCGCAGGTTACTAGTCGTAACTTCGCGGGCACGGGCGATCTCCTCGTCTACTCAGGATCGACGACGAGTGCCGATAATCAGAATTTCGGTGACCTGACAACGGCCGGCAGGACCACCATCGGAGGCGGCGCTCAGGTGACGCTCACGATCGGGGGCGGCCTGTCGATGACGCTCTCGGGCATTAGCATCACGACTCAGTTTACGTCGCTGATTTTCGGCGCCGCAAATTCCCTCGTCGGCCCGGCCGACCTGAACACTGCCTCCGGTACCGGTACGACCTTCACGGTGCACGGTCAAAACATGAGCGGCGTCACCTCGACGGGTGGCCAGCTCATCCTCGCGTCGGGGACGGGCACGACGATCGCCGGCACCATCAGCCTCAACTTCGGCGCGACTCCGATCGTCACAGTTACCGGAAGCGGCATCGCTGTCGCCGGCCAAGTCGTCGCGAACGCGAGCACGGATCAGTTCGTGGCGAATGTCGCGACCGCGTCCATCCGCCTCGGCCTGGTTGCGGGGAGCGGAGCCGGATCCGCGGCCTCGGGCACGGCGTCGATTCGCGGGTCTTCGACGTTCGCGATCAATGTGCGGAACGCGGGCGACAACGCCAACGCCAACGTCTTTTCTTACACCGGCTCCACGAACCTCATCACGATCGGCGAGAACACCGCCAACGTCACCTCGGTCGTTCTCTCGTCCTCGGGGAGCGTCGCGCTGAAGAGCGCTGGGGTCACGGTGCTCCAGCTCGCGATTGCAAGCTCGGACTTCGTGACCTTCGGGGCCGCGCCGGCCGCGACGGGCAACATCCGCCTGCCCTTCGGCGCGAACACCGTCATGATGCGGAACGTCACGAACACCGCCGATCTCGCGGTGTACGGCTCCGATCCGGTCATCAATCAGCAGAACTTCGGTGACGTAAATAGCTCGAACCTGAACCTCCTCGGAGGAGGCCTCACCTTCGGGGATCCGACCTCGACGCGGCGCTTGTCTCTGTCGAGCACGCTCTTCCAGGTGAACGTCGTCACGTGGGAGTTCCCGATCACGCTGAGTGGAGCCGCAGCCCTCATCCGGTACGCGGACAACACGACCTCGGTGACCGGCGCTTCGCTCAGCGTCCGCGCTCAGGACAATACGTTCGCGGCGGGCGTGGGCGGCCAGATGAACGTCCACGGCGGCGACGCCTCCGGCACTGGCGCAACCGTTGGGGGCAAGGCGCTATTGCGCTCGGGCACGGGCGCCACGGCAGGAGCCCTCGAAGTCCGTGCGGGCGCCTTAACGATCTTCGACTGGGGCGTGACGACCGCGAACATCACGACGGTCAATAACGCTTCGCAGGTCAACCTCGCGGTCGCGGGCACCTCGAAGATCAGTATCACCGCGAGCTTCGCGCAGCTCCAGGTGGACCTGGCTTTCGCCAAAGCGACGCCGGTCATCTCGCCGATTGACGACGCGACGGCGGGCGCGACGGGCACGCTCTTCACGATCCGTGGCCAGAACGAAACCGGCACGGGCGCGACCGTCGGCGGCAAGCTCCTCATTGCGTCGGGCACAGGAAATACGGCCGGCAATCTCGAGCTCCGAGTCGGCGCCAAAACCGTCTTTGACTACGGAGTCACGAACGCCACGACGCTAACTGTCGGCGAGTCGACGATCCCGCTCATCCTAAATGGTGCGGGTGGAGCGAGCGCCATGGTGTTCGAGCTGGGTGGAGTGGGGCAGCTTCAGATCTTCACCACGCAGATCCAGTGCGTTCCGGGCAAGTTCTACTTCACGTCGACCGGCCAAGTTTCACCGCTGCCCATCAGCACGAACAGCGCAACGGGCGTAGTCATGACGTTCTCGGGGCAGGACTGCTCGGGCACGACGACGATCGGCGGCGCGACGCTAGTGCGTGGCGGCACCGGCACGACGCGCAACGGCAACGTCCACTTCCACGCCCAGGCCGCAAACGACCAGGCCATGGGCAACGGCATCTTCATCGGCAACGCGAGCTCGACCCCCACCGGCAACCCCGCGTCAGGCGGCTTCCTCTACTCGACCGCCGGCGCTCTCCATTGGCTCGGCTCCTCCGGCACGAACACCACCCTCGGTCCCGCCGAGCCTCACTGCCCCGAGTGCGGGCGCGACTTCGCGCTCGAGTGGCAGCACGAGGACAAGGATGAGCACCTCGCGGTCTGCCTCCCCTGCCTGATCGGCACGCTCAGGAAGTCCGGCCACGATCACAAGAAATTCGCATTCGTGCACAAGTTGAAAGGAGCCGCCTGATGGCTGACGAAACCCCAGATCCCCCGCCGTGGACGAAACCACTCCCAGTGACCTTCGTGTCGATCGCTCCCGGAGTGCTCGACAAGCGCATCACGATCTACCACGCGGACGCGGCCTCCGACCCCCCGAACCACCCCCGCGTCGTGATCAGCGGCACGTACGCGGACGGGACGAGCTTCTCGTTCGATAGGAAGTTCTCTGAGCTCTCGCTGTCGGACGAGCAGAACGCGATGATCGCAGGCGCCCTCGATGCGGCCTGCGCGCAGGTCATTGCGCTCGAGGGCTTTCTGCCAGCGGCACAAGGAGGCTGATTTCCCGTGACTGATCGAAGCAGCGTTGCCAGCAGAAACATCGGGGCGTGCGACACCCTCCTCGGGGACGCAAACTCCCTCGAGAACGTCAACACGTCGCTCCTCGATGACGGCTGCTTCTGCTTCGTGCAGTCAGAGCTCCTCCACTACGAGCTTCACCGGAGCTCGACGCAAGCGCCCGCGCCTCCGCTCGTCATCGCTCCCATCGCAGGCCCCGGTCGCTGGGTGCCCGCGACGGGCGGCACGCAAGGTCAGCAGGGCGCGCAGGGCGCCCAGGGCTCGCGCGGCGCGCAGGGGTCGCAGGGCTCGGGCGCGCAAGGCGCCGTCGGCGCGCAGGGCTTCCAAGGGTTTCAAGGCGCACAGGGTGCGCAGGGCAATACTGGAGCCGCGGGTACGACCGGCACGCAAGGCGCGCAGGGCTTTCAAGGATCGACGGGCGGCGCGCAAGGAGCGCAGGGCGCTCAAGGCTTTCAAGGATCGGGCGGCGCGCAGGGAGCAACGGGCTCGGGCGCGCAAGGCGCGACGGGATCGCAGGGCGCGCAGGGGTTTCAGGGATCGGGCGGCGGAGCGCAGGGCGCGCAAGGGAATCAAGGCGCGCAGGGCGGGCTCGGCGCTCAGGGATCGACGGGAGCCGGCGCGCAAGGCGCGACGGGATCTCAAGGCAACCAAGGGGCGCAAGGCTTTCAAGGCTCGGGAGCGCAGGGCGCGCAGGGCGGCCAGGGGTTTCAGGGCGCGCAAGGGCGTCAAGGCGCGACGGGCACGGGCGCGCAAGGCGCGTCCGGAGCGCAGGGATCGACTGGCGCGCAAGGCAACCAGGGCGGAAACGGCGCGCAAGGCGCAAGCGGCGCGGCGGGCGCTCAAGGCGCTACCGGATCCCAAGGCGCAAGCGGCACCACTGGCGCGCAGGGCGCGCAAGGCGCGCAGGGCTCGAGCGGCGCGTCCGGAGCACAAGGATCGCAGGGCGCGCAAGGCGCGCAGGGCTCGGGATCGCAAGGCGCGACGGGCGTACAAGGATTTCAGGGCGCGCAGGGCGCGCAAGGCTCGGGGTTTCAGGGATCGCAAGGCGCGCAAGGGCCGGGCGGCGGAGCTCAAGGGGCTCAAGGCGCGCAGGGGCAACAGGGCGCGCAGGGCGCTCAAACCTCGCTCGCTACCGCGGCCGGACTCGGCGCGTACACGGGGGACGCGCGCGACGGAGATCTCACCGCGTCTTCCGGCACTACGGTGCTCTCGCACGACACCTTCTACGGCACGATCACGCTGAGCGGCACGGCCTCGATCGACACGAACGGCTACAAGCTCGCCTGCCTCGTCTTCGACGCTCGAAACGCCTCCGCGGGCGCCATTCAGTGTAACGGCTCTGCGGGCACGGCCAACACGACGGGCGGCAGTATGGCTGCGGGCGGCACGGGGCGAGTCTCGACGCATTCGCTCGGCGGCAGCGGCAGCGGCGGCACGGGCGCGGCCTCCGTGGTCAATGGCAGCTCGGGCCTCACGGGCGGCGCCGGGACGGGCGTCTCCCCCTCGAACGGCGGCAACGGTGGCGCTTCTGGCGCATCGGGCGCGGGGAGCGGATCGGGTCACGCGAGCGTCGCGGGGGGAGCCGCGACCACGTCGCGCGCGATTGCGCAGTACGTCTCCGATCTGCTGACGTACACGGCCTCTTCGGTCGCCTACATCGTGGGCGGCGCGGGCGGCGCGGGCGGATCGAGCGGCGGCGCGGGCGCGGGCGGATCGGACAGCAGCGGCTCGGGCGCGGGCGGCGGCGCGGGCGGCGGCGTCCTCTACTTCGTCGCGGGCAATATCATCACCGGACCGTCGACACCCGCAGGCGTCGTGCAAGCTCGCGGCGGCGCGGGCGGAGCGGGCGGCGCTGCCGGCGGCACGGGCGCGGGTGGCTCGGGCGGCGCCGGCGGCGGCGGCGGCGGGATGGTGTACGCCCTCGTAGGCAACGTCACAGGTCCGCTCGTCAACTCGTTCTTCGACGCCAACGGCGGCGACGCGGGCGCGCCCGGCGCGAAATCCGGATCGGGCGCCGCGGGCTCGCCGGGCATCGGCGGTATCGGCGGCACCTGCACGGCGATCTATCTGACGGGATCCCGCGCGTACAGCGTGATCAACGGCACCGCGATCGGCGCGAACGGCGGCACGAGCGCGCTGAACCTCACGCCGACCCCGGCCTTCGTGGCGGGTCAATGGACAAACATCAGTCCCTCGCAAGAGCGTTTCGGTGAAATCGGCACCGAAGAGACGCTCTCGATCGGCTGGGCTTTTGCGGCCTCCTCCCCGAATATCATGTTCCTATGCGTGAGCAGCTTCGACTTCGTGAACTTCTCACAAGCCGGCGAGCGCGGACACGTCTACAAGAGCACGGACGGCGGCATCAGCTGGGTGGTCTCGGGCAACTTCTCGAACCCCGACATGGTGAAGATCGATCCGGCCGATCCCAATCACGCCTACGTCATTGATGGCGTGCGCGGGAACACGATGGGCTTCTTCCGCACGACCGATGGCGGCGCGACATGGGTGCAGCCGGCGGGCTTTACGGCGCTAGCTAGCGTCGTCGGTACCCTGGACGTGGGCTCGATGTCGGTCGATCCGGCCGACTTTAATCACATCATCTTGGGCTACCACGGGACGTGGACGAGCGGCCCGACCGGGATGGCCGTCAGTACGGATGGCGGCACGACCTGGAGTCAGGTTGCTCCCGACGCAGGCATGAGCGGTCAGGGATACTTTTCAGAGTTTCTCTACGATCCAGTGCACAGCGTGGGGACCCCGTCGACCTGGCTCTTCCTCACGCAAACGAGCGGCATGTGGAAGACCACGAACGCTGGCGCGTCCTGGACCCAGGTGACGACGCACAACATGGCGCACGAAGGCGCGCACGTGACGTACTTCAACGGCTACGCTTTCGTCGGCTGCTTCGGGTTTTTGCTCCGGAGCGCGGACAACGGCAGCACGTGGACCACGGTGAGCGGACTCCCGTCGGGCTCGTACGTCATAGCGATCATCGCGAACGGGAAAATCTACGCGCAGCCGAGCGGCTTCGCGAACGTAACTCCCTCTCCGTTCTATGAGAGCAGCGACGGCGTCACCTGGGTGCAGTCCGGATCGGCGACCTTCCATTCCGGGCCCTGTGACGGCGGCTACGCGAACAACGCGCTCTACGCGTCGATGTACGAAGCCGGTCTCTGGCGCTACCAGTTCTGAGAGAATACCCATGGCATCACTCAGCGGCAGCCTCGGCCCCGGCACGAACGTCACCGTCACCGTGCCGATCACGCCCGTCGGCACCACCGACTGGATCGTGTGGATCGACAACGCCCCGACGGTCGATCAGAAGTTAGGCGGCGGCGGCGCCATCTCCGGGTACACGGCGATCCCTCCCGGGAGCCCCGGAAACATCGCGGGCGCCGAGCGCACGATCTCCTGGACCAACGGCACGCCACGCTATCCGGCTCCTCCTCGAACGAAATCTTCATTGCGGGCGCGGGCCTCGGGTCGGGGTTCTCGTTTACGGCGCCCGCCGGGACGGCGACGAGCACGCTCACGATCTACGGGCGCTCGTACGGCGGAGCGACGCAGATCGTAGCAACGCTCTCGGACAGCTCCGCGCCTCCCGTCACGCTGACGACGGCCGATCCGGGGGCGTTCGCGCATAACCAGATCATCGCGACGTTCACGTTTGCGGCGGCATCAGCGGGGCAGACCCTGTCGATCGTGATGACGACGCTTGCCGCGACCAATGGCGCCTCCCCCATCTTGCAGGCGGCAGCGCTGAGCGTCGCGGCTGCCGCCGTCACCGACACGAGCCTGTACTTCGGGGCCGGGACGACGAGCTAGCAATTTGCCCTAGACCGACGGAAACCAGTCGGGGTAAGGTTTCGGTCTGATGATGACGTTCCCCGAGCCTCCCGCGATTCAGGTCAATGGCAAACCCCTTCCGATGAGGGCGTACCTGAGCGAAGTCATCCTGACGCTCCCGTACTGGCGCTCCACGGAAGAAGCGATGCGGCAAGCGGAAGAGATCTTCTGCTGCATCGACGGCATCACGGGCGGGGCCCCAGCTTACCGCATCAAGGACACGACGCACGAGGCGCTGCAGCAGCAGATGAAGCTTGCCGATCAGAATCTCGTGCAGATGAATCCGCATCTCGCGCGGCTGGCGATTCGGTATGGGCTTGTAGTGAGTCACGCCGAAAAGTACGTCGAGCCGGACCCCTTTCCCGCTTGATTCCGCGGTAAAGCCTCGCTCGGGGCACTGGCGGCTTCCGCCGCCCGGCTCAAAAAGTTGCGAGCGGGCCTGCTCCTCCGGTAGATTTGGCTTCATGTGGAACCCAAGTCAGCGGAGGGCCGCGCGATGCCAAGCGTAGAGTTGTCAGAAGCGCAGTTCGAGCGGCTCGTGGGGATGCTGGCCGATAACCGCGTTGCGATTCACACTGTCAAGAATGAGGTGGTCGCGGCTATCGCAGAGAGTGAGGGTCGGCTCAAAAAGGAGATCCAGTTCCTAGGTGCCGGGCTGACTGCGCTGGAAGAAGATATGGGTCGCGTTCAGGTCGGTATCCGAGAGCTGCTGAAGACTCAGGGCGATCACAGTCAGGCGGTCGACGGGCTCACGCAACTCGGCAAGACGAACTTCGACATGAACGAGTCGATCCTGAAGCAACTTCACGGTGAGTCTGGGGCAAGCGCACAAGATCATGGCGAAACTGAAGAGAGCCGTGGGTCTGGTCTCACGTGATCCAGTTGTGCTTCTGGTCGACGACGAGCCTACGTACCTAGAAAGTCTAGTGTGCCTCTTGTCGCGCGAGGCGCTGCACATTAAGCAGGCGCGCTCGGGTCTCCACGCGCTCGAGGTGCTCCAGTCACAGGAAGTCGATGTCGTCGTCGCCGACTACTGGATGATCGGGATGGATGGCATCACCCTCCTAAACGAGGTCCAGCGTCTCTACCCTGAGACGCGGCGCGTGCTCCTCACTGGCGCGCCCGACTCGGAGATCGTTCTGGAAGCGAAGGCGCACAAGGTCTTGACGAAGGACATGCGCCCCGAGCTCATTCGGCAGTCGATCTTGCGGGCGGCCCGGCGGAAACCATGACGCCGAAGCTCCCGCCCGATCCGCGCACTGAGCGCACGCTCCCGCCGCCGGGGGCCGCACGCGAAGAAGACTCTCCGCCGGGGCAGTACCGCGCGCTCCCCGCCCGCACGCTCACGGGCGAGCCCATCGCGCGCATCGCGCTCCGCGCGCCGCCCGTGGCGGTCTCCCCCCAGGAAGAAATGCTCCGTGCCCTTGCGGCCACCGAGGGGCGGATGCTGGCCGAGATCTCAGATCGGCGCGAAGAAGAAGAGAAGCGCCAAGCTTCTCAACTGGAGGCCTTCGAAGAGCAGATGCGGCGCGAGCTCCAGAAGCTCGTGGTGCGCGAGCTGAAGAGCCTGCCCCCGCCGCCGCCCAAGCGGGGATTTGAGTGGGGACACCTGCAGTACGTGGCGGCATTCATTGTGGCGCTCACGTCGCTCCTCGCGCTCGTCCTGAACGCGCAGAAACCGAGTAGCGAGATCCTGAAGCGCTTCGACGCGGTCGCCGCGGCGCAAGCGGAGATCGATCAGCGCCTCGCCAAACACGAGACGGCAGAATCCGCTCTTCGCGCGGGCGATCGCTTGAAGGACTATGAGTACCAGCTCAGCGTGCGGAGCTGGGTTACGGACGTGCTCGAGCGCGCCGCCAGCGTGAAGATCGACGATCCGCCGGGGACTCCCGCGCGCGAACAGCTCCGCTTCTACCCCGCCCCTCGGATCGATCCCCATAAAGTGACCGACACCCACATCGTGCAACCGCGTGACCCTTACCCGGTCCCGCCCCCACCCTGAGACCGACCATGCCTCAACCGATCCTCGATTTTTACAACTCGATCATGACCAAGAATTGGTTCGCGACGGCGGCCATCGCCATCATGCTCGGCACGCAGCTCCTGAAGCGCCTGCCCTGGCTCAGCGCGAAAATCTGGGCGCGTATCCCGGTCGGCTACCGCTTCCTCGTGCCGATCGTTGCGGCCATGGGCATGGCCTTCGTGCATGGATTTTTGACCCACGAGACCCTGACGGCGTCCATCTGGGACGTCATCAAGATCGCCTTCACGGCCATGGGTGGAGCTGCCGCACTGAAAGAGTCGCCGCTGCCCTGGGACGGCGGTAAGGGCGGAGTGCTCACGGCGGCTAAGGCGCCGCGCCTCGTGCCACCGCTCGATGATGCCATCGACGACGACAAGACCCCGGTGGACGGCACAGGGCCGCGGCCTTCGAGCAGCCCTCCGCCAGCGGCCTGATCGCCTCAAAACGCTCGACTTCACCCCCGCCCCGGTGGTACTTTTCTGCCCGAGGACATTATGGATAAGCGGCAAGCATTCGAGGATGTGCAGGAGCAGGGATTCGGGGCGCTCGCTGGCAGTGGCACCGAGCAGCTCGATCACGTGGTGACGAAAATCGCTCCGGGCGGCATCGAGTCGACTTGCCTGTGCGAGTACTGCGGTCAAAAGAACCTCATCGGCTGCAACTGGGACGAGGTCATCACGGGCTCCCTCGGCTACGTGCCGCCGGACTGGCGCGTCGATCAGGCGACCGGCACCCTGTACCCTTTCGTGGGGTGCGCCAACGGCGGCTGTCGCCGCCCGCTCATCATTGGCTACGCGCCTCGAGAGCTCAAGCGCTACGTCACGAGCGGCATCGAATCGAACCTCCTCACCCGTCAGTACGCCGAGGGCTACGCCGCCCGCGTGATCGGCGCGGCTCAACAAGCCCAGGGTGGTCTCGCTCGCCGGTAGCGAGCCCTCGCATGTCGCCCCGCCTGAGCGCCGCCGCCCGCTCCGAGCCCCCTCCTGCGTGTCTCCCCGGCGGAGGAGTCACGCCGCTCGCGCCCGAAGAGGCCTACGTCGTCCTCGAGCCCTACTTCAATGTAGTGCGCGAGGAATACGTCAAATATGGGCTCAAGCTCTGCCGTCGCACGCGACTCTTCGTTGCCCCGGGCATGCACGACTCCCCTCGCCACTTCGGGGCGTGCAAGGACGACGGCAGCATGATCCTGCTCGCTCCTGAGCTTGCGGACGTGCCCGACACGGTGATGCTCGCCATCATGGCGCACGAGCTCGGGCACGCGACCGATTTCCTGTACCCGGGGGAGTTCGTGCTGGGGGATGGGGGCCCGGCGCTTCGCCGCTCGAAGCGGGACACGGACGACAAGCAATGGAGCAAATGGCTCAAGGCTTGGCACCGCCGCGACGACGACGTGATCGAGCTCACGGCCGACGCCATCGCCGAGCGCGTGATGGGAGCCCCCTATGGCTACCAGGGCCCTTGTGCTATCCAGAGCTTCGATGCCGTCAGGGCCCGCCCCATGGGGCTCCGCTGATGGCCGCCAGAACCACCCAGGAGATCTCGAGTGACGACTGAGGCTACGACTGACCCGCTCGCGCGCATCCGCACTGACTTCATGACCATCGAGCGCATGACGCAGATCCATGTCACCGAAACGCTCGAGCGCCTCGATTGGCACATGACGCATGCGGCCGTCGCGCTCGGGGTAGATCGCCGGACGCTCTATCGGATGGTCGAGCGGTATGGAATCAAGCGCCCCGGCTGACGCCAGAACCCCCGTGCCAGAGCGTCGCTCGCGCGAAGCGCGGACGGCGCTCGTGAAGCAGTGGACTCCGCTCGTCAAGAGTATCGCCAATCGCTATCTCCGTCGGCTCGGTCGCTGGTACGAGTTTAGTGACCTCGTTTCGGTGGGCCTCGCTCAGCTTTGGGTCGCGAGCGGGAACTACGACGACACCATGGGGGCGCAGTTCGGGACGTACGCCTACTATGCGATCTACCGGGCCTACGAGGCGATCCTCGAGTACCTGTACAAGAACAAGCGCCGCGACGCGCTCCGGGCGGTCAGCTACGACGAAGCGTACGAGGACGGAGCCCCGGTGCGAGAGATCCCGGCGCCTGACCTGTCGCCATACGACGCGCTCGATTTGCGTCGCGACGTGCGGGCCATGGAGCAGGCGCTCCGCGCGCTCCGCCCGAACGATCGCCGGATCATCCTCGGTCGCTTCATGGAAGGGGAGAAGCTCGGCGAGCTTGCGACGGAGCTTGGGGTCACGAAACAGCGCGCGCTCCAGATCGAGCAGCGCGCCCTCCGGCGCCTTCGCCGCGAGCTCGCCCCGGTCCTTTCGGACCGGGAAGGCGGGGGTCCGCCGCTCAGCTGCAAGCAGGCGAACATCGGGAAACAGAGGGCAACCGGGAAAGTTGCCTCCGGGCCCAGGATCCCGTAGCCTTTTCCTCATGGCGGACGCTCCGAAGAAGCAGAAACACCCCTACGGAGCAATGTTTTGGGGAGCCGTAGGGCTCGCCGCAGCGTTTCGAGCGCTCTACCGCCCCTGGCGCGTGCTCGTGAAGGACGGGTTCCCGTCGCGCTGCTCGGGCGACGGCTCATGCGATCCGTCGATGACGGTTACGAGCTTCCAGGGTCAGACCGAGGTCTACTGCCCGGTGCGCGGCGTGGTCGCGGACGCAAAGCCTGGCCGTCTCTTGATCATCCCGGACGATCAAGCCGTGGTGCTCGAGTACAACGGCGATCCGGCGACACTCCTCGTGCAGATGCACTCGGGTGATTCGGTCGGCGCGGGGCAACAGATCGGCCTCTCGAGTCAATTCACCTTCGCGGTCTGGACGCTCGCGCGGTCGAGCTCGGGTCAGCCTCAGATGGGCGCCGCCATCGAGCCTGCCAGCTGGCTCACGACGCACGGCGCGAAGATCAGTGCGAAGTTCCACGCGCCTTCGCCGCAGGCGGCGTGGTGCTCGACTGGGCGCCGCCTCGTCGTACCGCAGACGATCGCCTCCCAGTGCGGCACGGTGCTGCCCGCACCGAGCGGTTACGCGCTCCTGCCGACCTCTGTCACCATGGGGTAAGCGCTGTGCTGGATGACTTGGGCGACGTGCTGATGTGTGTGGCGCTCACGGCCGGGGCTGGGATGGTGGTCGTGCTGGCGCTCCGCGCCCTGGGGCTCGTGTAGTGCCATGCGCGCGCTCGCGGCTCCCGCGCATGCGCCCACGCCGCTTCCGGCGCTGAGCCCAGCCACGACCCAGCTCATTGCCTACGGGCTCTTGCTCGGGGGAGCGGCCGTCGTGGGGAAGCTCATGATCGACGGGCTCGTCGGCGACATGGACGCGGCCAAGAAGAGGAGGGAGTTCATAGGGCCGATCTACGAGCCACCGAAGCCGCCCAAAGACATCCACGTGCACTTGAGCGACGTGGTGAAGTTCGTGGCGATGGGGGTCAGCGTCTATTCCATCATTGCGGATCTGCCGACGCTCGTCTCCGAGTGGGGACAGGTGGAGTCTCAGATCCAGGCACTGGTGAAGTGATGCGGGTCTTCGTGGACAAAGGCATGCTGATCGTTGACCGCGTGATTACCCATGACGGGTTCGATTACGCCGATCGATCAGGCGCGCTGTACTTCGCGCTCCTCGCCTACCAAGTCTACGACCAGAACGGCGATCCCATCCCGACGTTTAGCTATCGTGGGCCAGGGGAAATCCACGGGCGCAGGATCATCTTCGGCGATCCGCAGCGCACGACGAACCTCCTCGAAGGCATCGTCGATGTGGACGCGACGAGCGAGAGCAAGGATCACTTCAACGGCTACTACGAGGCCATTACGGCCCCGCGTCAGCTGTCGGCGGCGCAGTACCAGAAGAAGATGTACGGGAAGACCTTCGCGTGGGAAGACGGCTACCGGCAGGGTTATGCTGAGCGTAAGGCGCGCGGCGTGAAGAAGGTGCCGATCTGATGCCTCAACTCACCGACCCCTGGTTTGCCGCGGCGTTTTACGGCGAAGCGACGGCCAAAGGCCACCGCTACCTCGACTCCATCGAGGGCGCTCAAGGGCTCTTTCTCTGGTGCCCGTGCGGCTACGACAAAGCGGAGTTTCCGCTCGAAGGCGGGCGCCCCCACGGCGTCATGGTCCCCTTCTCGAACCCCCGAAACGCCCCCGATCTCCCGCCCGATCACGGACCTTACTCAGCCAATGATCCGAGCGGACCGCGCCCGCGTTGGGCGATGACGGGGACCGGTCTCGACGATCTCAGCACGACGCCGTCCGTCCAGGTCGGCAGTCCCGCGCACGGGACGGGGTGCTGGCACGGCTATATCACGAACGGAGTCATCACATGAGATTCTGTCAACCGCACTGGAACAAGCTCCGGGCTGAGATCGAGCGGGTGGGCTTGGGGAAGTTCGTGAGCGCGGACGGTCATGAAGCCATCGCGAAGACCGTGGCTTCGATCGAACGCGCGGACCTAGGAGATCCTCCGAGGCAATCAGAGTTTGATCCCCTCCTGAACGCGCACTGGGCGATCGTGAGTAACGTGATGGGCGTCGTCGGCTTCGCCATCATGGTCCAGAACGACGACGGCTCCGATCGCTGTCCGCTCTGCTTCATCACAGCGGACCACCTCGCGAACTGCACGATGCCCGACTGCAAGATCAGAGACTACGATCACTGGATCGGTCGCGTTGCGGAAGATCAGGTGGCTCACGCGAAAGAGCTCGGTCTCATGGGGGACGCATGACGATCCGGCAGTCGGTCATCGACATTTTTCCGACCTTCACGGCTCCCCTCGAGGGCTGCGTGCTCTGGCCCTACCAGGACATCCTTGGGCTCGTCACGATCGGGTACGGGTGCCTCATCGAGCCCGAAGCGCTTGCGGCCGCGATCCCGTATTGGCTCGGCTCGCCGTCGCCATCGGCCATCGCGTCCGAATGGAACAAGGTCAATGCCCTCCCGAAGGCGATGCACTTTGCGCGCTACAAGGACGCCTGCTCGCTGCGACTCGATCAAGCGGGAGTCGACCGCCTGCTCCAAGATCGGATGAGGGTGTTCGAGGGGACGCTGAAGCACTATTTCCCCGCGTGGGACGATTTCCCCGCCGACGCGCAGCTCGCGATCTTGGCGATGGCGTGGGCGTGCGGAGCGGGGTTCCCGAAGGAGTTTGCGAATTTCACGGGCTTTGTCCTGAAGCGCGACTGGGCGAACGCCGCGCGCTGCGCGAAGATCCGCGAAGACGGGAACCCGGGCATTCACCCGAGAAATCTCCAGGTGCAGCTCTGCCTCGCGAACGCCGCTGCCATCGACGATGGCGACTACGGGACGCCCGCGCTCTACTGGCCAGGCGCCGTCAAGGACGAGGCTCCGCCGTCGACCGATCCCTCGCTCGTGCCGCTCCAGGTGCAGGCGGCAGAGGCCTTGGCGAAGTTCGATGTGTACGCGCTCGGGCTGACCGGGCACGCACACTGGGAAGATGAGGCGGTATGACTCGGCTAATTATGGGAGCCCCGGAGGTCGACTCGGTTGCGACGAAGAGCTTGCGTGGGCTCGATCTCAAGGCCCGGAACCGAGGCGACATTTCGAGCGCGATGCTGTCGGCGGGTTACTACGCGCGAAAACTTGGCCATCCGATGTATGGCTACTCAGGAAACTCTTACGGGAGCCGCGTGTGGCGAGTGTCCGATAAGCCGAGCGAGTACCTGAATCCGATCAACAACACCGGCGGGTACGTATTCTCAGTGACGCCGGAGTTGACCGTGGCTCGTCATGAGGTAAAACGTCCGGAAGGATTAGAGCCCAACGCCTCCCCGAAGCTCGAATGGGTCAAGGGCGACGGCGTCGACAGCGACGGCCACAACCTGACCTGGTGGAAGAACAAGGTCGCCAAGTGGAAGAGTCAGTGGGATCGGCCGACGGTGTTCATCCGGGTCACGACCTGGGATCGCGCAGGGCAACGCGACAAGTCGCGCTGCGGGGAATTCGATGCAGGCGATCTGAAGGGCGCCAAAGAGTTCGCGAGGGAGGCGACCCTCGCGGGAGGATCCTCTCAGATCGATGCGCGCATCGACATCCCTCACCAGAATGGCGTGACGTTCAGCATCGGCGAGTGGAGAAACCCCGCCTCGAACGGCTACTACGTCTGGTCGGTCGACAGGGAGTCGTACGTGCCGGTCGCTCGGAATGGCCCCTTCGAAAACCCCGACGACGCCATCGCGCTCGCCAAGCGCAAGGCCGCGAGTGGCCAGACCTATGACGAGGTCGTGACCTTCGGTGGTGATCCGGAAGCGGGCGACTTCTCGATCTGGAGATCGTTCAAGGCGTGGTCGGGCGAGGTGCACTACACGACGGATCTCCCGAAGGTCGCGGGCCGCCTCCGGGAGTACCGCTAGCCCTCACCAGGGCCGCTCAGTGAGCCGATCGAAGCGGGGCAGCCCCTGCAGCCGCGTCACCTCCGCAAGCTCGACATCGAGCTCGGCGGAGCGCTCCCGCGTCGCGCAGGAGGCGTGGTAGTTGTACACGCACAAGATCTGACTCACGAACGCCTGATGCTCACCGGCCATCTCGAGCAGCGGGTACATCACGGCCTTGTCCGTCGCGTGCTCGACCCATGACCCGTCGGGACGGAGTAGGCACCTGGGGACTACGTTGGTGATGGGCTCTGAGCGGAACGCCGAGTCCCGAATGAGCCGCTTCACGAGCCCCGCCCGGAACGTTTTCAGGTGAGTCGCCCGCCAGGGGCTATTACGCGGCTCTTCTCCCGGGTGATAGGGTCCGGCGAACCCCACCTCTCCGTCAATGAGCATGAAGCTCCCGTACGTGACCCAGGGCTCCGCGGGTGATTCGTACACCTTGGCCAAGACCGCGAGCGCCTCGTCGTGCGCGAGCCAGTCGTCGCCGTCGAGCCAGACGATGACTTCGTCATCGGGGAGCGTCTTCCAGATGTTCCAGCAGTTTTCGAGAGAGGAGCGGCGGATGTCGTTTCGGATCAGGCGGATGTCCTCACCCTGACGTCTGGCACATCCAGCCGTCTTCGATCCGAAGCCCACCTGCCCGTCGCCGCACACGATCGTCTCGGACAGCTGGCCCGCACGAGCCCGGTGTGCATAGGTGCGCGCCACCGCGTGGGTAAAGTCCTCGCTCGCAGCGTCGATGACCACGTGCGTGAAATTCCGGAAAGTCTGACTCTGCACGCTCTCGATGTGCTTTCCGATCCACTTCTCAGCGTTGAGCGCTGTCCCAACGATCGTCATGTGGAGAGGTTTCTGCGGCACGAGCACGAAGAAGTTTTCGCGCCCGTACCAGTGCTGCGCTTGGCGCTCGAGCATGAGCTGCTTCAGCTCGGCTGATCGCTTCTGATCGACCACCCAACCCTTCGCCTTGAAGCGATCGAGCCAGTAGGGCGGATACTGCAGGTTGATGTGATAGGGCTCGACTTGCCAGGGGCAGGCCGCCGACCAAACGATGGTGTTCAGGGCGTAGCGCGTGACGTTGTCGACGATTGCGTCCGCGTGAGCGTGCGGGATGTGCTCGGCGACCTCGGTGCAGATCACGCACGAGACGGGCTTGGCTTGCGTAGCGTGCGCCGTCAGATCGAAGGGCAAGATCTCGACCCCAGACTCCCGCATCTCGCGGGCCGCTGGAGCAAAGTCTGCGCCCTCGATAGCGGTCCAGCCGAGCTCTCTGAGGCGAGCGGTCTGGATACCGATCCCGCAGCCAATGTCGAGCGCCGAGCAGTGAGCCCCCACGACTTCGTGGATGCAGTCGGCGAGCTTCCGGTAGTTGTCCCGGCACGACCGCATGAACTCGTAGAAGGCCTCCGTATTATCGACGGGCATCAGCACGAAGAAGTTGTCGGCATAGGCCGCGTGCTGCGCCCGAGTGATCCGCATGGCCGTTCGGAGCTTTTGGGTGCGCGGATGGCTCACTGCCCAGTTGAGGGCCTTGAAGCGCTCGAGCCACGCTTCGGGCGGCTGCAGATTGATGTGCCCTGTGCCGCCTTGTCCGGGAGGGGCCGCCGACCAGACGACGAATTTTCTCGCAAGCGAAGCGATGTTCCGGACGACGACATCGGAGAACTGCTCGGGCACGTGCTCGGCGACCTCGGTGCAGATCACGCAGTCGACCGGCTCGAGCATGCCGCCTCCGCCTCCGAGCACGGTGAGATCGAAGGGGAGGACGTTTACGTCGGGCTCGCGCAGGGTGCTCGCGAGCGGCGCGAAGTCTGCGCCGACGATGCTCCAGCCGAGCTCCTTCAAGCGCGCGGTTTGGATCCCGATCCCAGATCCGAGATCGATCGCTAGTTGAGGCTCGCCGATGACGTTGTGGATGCAGTCTCCAAGCCGCCGGGAAGCCTCCCGGCCTGCTCGCATCTCCCCGAAGAACGCTTCCCCATAGAAGCCGCGGGTGTCGATCGCCGGCTTCACCCGCGCGCACCAGGACGGATACCGGAGGCCCATCCCGTCGCGATTCTCGAACACCCGCACGCCGTCTCCGAAGAAACGCTCCCCGGGCCAGACTTCTACGCGATCGAAGCGCTCCATCACGGCTTGGATGACGCCGTAGCCTGGGTAGGGGCAGAAATCGTGGCCGCAAATGACGCCGCCGGGCTTGACCTTCGGGAGCCAAGCGTCGATATCGCGGCAGACTGCCTCGTACGAGTGATCGGCGTCGATGTAGACGTAGTCGAGGGAGGCGTTCGGGTAGAGAGCGGCGGCGTCCCACGAGAGGCACTCGAGCATGTCACCGATGACGGCGGCGACGGGTGAGAGCAGCTGACGCACAGCGGGGGCGCCGCCGGGCGACGCCTTGAACGTGTCGACCAGATCGAGCCGGCCGGGAAATGCCGCGCCCCCGAGGTTGAGGATTTCGGTCGCGAGGTAGGCGGCTGACCGCCCCATGAATGACCCGACCTCGACGCCGTGGCCGTTCGGGAACTCCCGGGCAAGCCAGCTGTAGAAGTCCTGACCGGTGAAGTAGCCCGGGATGGTTTGATAGAAGTGCGGGATCGGTGCTCTCTCGGCTTGATTCATTGGGGCAAGACAGTACACGGCTGTCTTTCTGAAAGGAAGGGTCTCTCAGCTCGAAAAGTCGCGCTCGCGGCAGCTCACTGGTAAGATCTTGGCCGCGCATGGGTAACCACCGATCCTCCGGCTCCTTCTGCTCGCTCGTCGTCTCGACGACGACGGGATTCTTCGATTCGGTCGCTGCCCTGAACCCCACGGCGCTCGGCGACGGCGCCGAGTGCTACTGCATCGCGAACCAGTCCGTCTACCGTCTCAACATCCTGAACTCGGGCTCGTCGATCGGCGACCTGTTCATTTCCCCGAACTCCGGACCGGGGCGCTGGGCCAAGCAAGACGCGCAAGCGGGGTACTCCGCAGCCTTCACCGGCACGAACTCCTTCATCGGCTCCACCGTCACGCCGACGGCGAGCCTCTGGGCGGCGCTCCCTTCGTCGGCGGGGTTCTACGGGGTCACACAGAGCTCGCTGCTCTGGACGATCGACACGACCGCCGGGACCATGACTTACAATGGCCCGACCGGGAAGGTTTATTCCATCACAGGCATCCTCAGCCTAGCAGACAGTGTGGGGACGCCCAGCACGAGCTTTCAGGTGGATCTGGTCGATCCATCGATCATCGGCACGCCCACCGGATCGCTCACGAGCACATTTGGGTCGCTCCCATCGGCCCCAACCGTGGTCCCGCATCAGATCATGGTTACCGTCACGAGCGGGCAGGTATTCCAGCATGCGTTCCGCACCTCGACGGTGATCGGCCCCTTCACGTTCTCGCGGTACCAGGCGCTCATCGAGTGCATCGGGTAGCCCGCTCGCCTTGAAAAGTTGCGAGCGGGCCGGCTCCTCCCGTAGGATCTGGGGGCGATGGGTAACCACCGATCCTCCGGCGCCTTCTGCTCGCTCGTCGTCGCGACGACGACGGGGTTCTTCGACTCAGTGCAAGCACTGAATACCGCCGCCCTGGGCGACGGCGCCGAGTGCTACTGCGTCGCGAACGCCTCCGTCTACCGCCTGAACCTCACGAGCACGCAGGCGACGGTCGGTGACATTTTCCTGGCGCCGTTCTCGGGCTCCGGGTGTTGGTTCAAGCAGGACGCGCAGAGCCAGCTCTCCTCGAACTTCACCGGGAACTTCCTGGCAGGATCGGACTTCGTTCCGACGGTGAATGTCTGGCACGCTCTGCCTGCCACATCGGTGAGCTACTCGGTCGCGAAGAGCTCACTCCTTTGGACGATCAACGCAGCGACCGGGACCATGACCTATACTGGTCCGGACAATAAGACGTTCTTGATCTTGGGACAAGCGAGCATCATTGACGGCGCAGGTACCCAGAACTTGCAATTTGATCTGACGGTGCCGTCGGTCATCGGCACGAACACCGTATCCCTCACGTGCGTCCAAGGCACGGTTGGCCCTGGGACCAATAACGCGGCGGCGCTCTCTCACCAGCTGCTGCTCACGGTGCTCCATGGAGATGTTTATCAGCACGCGGTGCGCTGCACGACCGCTTCCCCGGGAGATCTGTTCTTCCTGTTTTACTCGGCCACCATCGTGAACGTAGGGAACTGACCCTTGCTCGTCGCCCAGAACCGCTCCGAGTACGGGCAAGCCGCGGTCGATCTCTACACGCCGCTCCACTTCGGCCTCGGGCTCGCAGCAGGCATCGTCGGTGTCTCGCCAGTGAAAGCCGCACTCTTCTTCACGGTGCTGAAGATCGGCGTCGCCTCTCTCGAACGCGGCATGGGCCACGCGCTCCTAGCCCGCATCCCCGGCGAATCGAACCTCAATGAGCTCTGCGATCTGCTCGCTGAAATCGGCGGGGTCGACGTGGGAGCGAAGATCCGATCTCGCTGGGCCTCGGCCCCCACAGTCCCCGTGAGCGGACTCCGCTAGTCCTCGTCTTCTTCTCCAGTGAAGAGATCGTCGAAGTCCCCGAGGTAATCCCGCACGTCCTGGTAGTAGTCGCGCTGGATGATGGAGACGGCGGCGTTCACGTCTTCCTCGGTGACGCGATCGGATCCGGGTTTGGTAGCGGCTTTAGGTCGGCGAGCCATGGGTTAGCGTTCCTTTACGTGAGCGGTGTAGGTGAGCAATTCCGTTTGGAGGCCGTTCCAGCGGCCGATGTGAGGCTCTTCGCTTGCGTCCACGACCCAGCCGAGCTCGGGGTTCTCGCGGCACCACGCCTCGAACTCCTCGAGATCTTCGTCTTCGAGTCCGGACGTGTCGCCATTGATGAACGCGCTCGCCCAGACTGCCGGCGCATCGAACTCTTCGATGGTGATGCCCTGGGCCTTGAGGCCGTCGGTGTTCGGGGTGAGGGATTTGTTCCCGAGCCGGTACTCCTCGTAGAAGGTCGTCGCGAATTCGTACGCCACGAGCTCGCGCGTGGGTTTCGAGAAGATCTTCGACCACTCGCCCGGTGACGCATACTCCTTCGCGTATTTCTTCGCGCCTGCCTCGACCAGGTACATCCAGGCCTTCTCGCTCAGCTTCAGATCGAAGGAGCCGTTCTTGATCTTCCTGAGCAGGTTCTTTTCGATGCTCTGGCCTTGGGAGTTTGGAGCCCCGACGAGGGAGTATTCGTTTTCGATGTAGAGGCTGAGCTCGCGGGCGGCAGTCTCGTCGGCTTGCTCGCGGGCGTTCTCTTCGAAGTCCATGCCCGTCCCGCGCTTCACCTGGCCGATCTGCTTGAGATCGCCGTTGACGTTCTCGAAGATGATGCCGCTCGTGTAGCCCCGGCGGAGGGCCTCTTTGCGGACCTCCGCGACGGCGCCCTGCCTGCTCTGGGCGGCCTTTCCGATCGCTTTCACGGCCTTGCCATCGGCGCTGACGCGATCGACGTAGTATAGGCCGTTGTTACCATGGCGCCAGATGACGTAGTCGTCCTCCTGCGCTGCGGTGTCCGAGTAGATCCCGCGTCCGTTCTTGCGCATGTCGCCCGCTTCCTCCAGGGCGCCCGCCCCGATGTATTTCCGCAACTGAAAGTCAGTAAGACTGCTGAGCGGCACGAGCGTCGTGCCCTCGGTCGTGTTGATCAGCACTTCGCGCCGGCTGCCGCTCGAGCCGCGGTAGTCCGCCGGGGTCTTTGCCCAGGCAATCGCCTCGAGCTTGCTCCGGGTGAGGGCGCGGTTCGGGGTCATGTCCCGCCCGAACGCCTCGTAACCATCGTCGCCATCGGGGACCCTGTCGCCGTCGAGGATGTCTCCGTCAAGGACTTCGCGCTGGACGTAACGTCCGCTCTCCCGAAGCCGAGCGCGTCCACGCGCCGTGAGGCGCCAAGTCCCGGAAGTGTCGATGAGGCCCGCTCTCGCCAGTTCATGCGCACGTTCCGTGGCGGGGCCCGTGAGCATGTCGCCGTCGCGTACCGAGGTGAGCACCATCTCGTCAGTCCAGTGGGTCTTGGGCATGTTCTAAGGGTCCTACGGCGCCCGGGGCGCAGATCTTCCTCCCCGAAAACTATCAGTCTCGCCCGGCGGGTGCTACTTTTCGGGCTGAGAGGCCGACCGTCCCGAATGCCCCCCTCCCCCCGCTCGATCCTGCCCGTGACCCCTGGGGGGCTCGCCCTGACCGCGCTCGGGGCGCTCGGGGCCGCAGCAAGCGTCTGGGCGCTCTGGCCCGTGTCGCCCCGCGTGCGCGTCGCTCGCGCGGCCCAGGGCGCGCTCGGGAGCTCGGACGCGAGCGTGTACTGGGCGGACGTGCTCCCCGGAACCCCGCCTTCCGGGTACCCGAAAGACTGGTGCGGAGCGTTCGCGTTGTGGGCGCTGCACCAGGCGGGACTCGCGAAAGATCGAAACTGGATCATCGGAGCTGGGTTCCTCGATGGGCTCCCGACGACGCCGACCCCCGACGTCGGCGACGTTGCCTACTTCACCACGAACGAGCACCAGGCCGTTGTCGTCGGCGTCGACCTCCCGGGCGGCACGGTCTCCCTCGTGAACGGCAACGGGACCGGAGGCGCCGTCAGCCCGAGCGTGACGCCGATGTCGCACGTGGCGGCGTTCTACTCGATCGCGCCGCTGCTCGCGGAGGCACCGAGCGACGGGAGTCTCCCCTGGATCGCGGCGTCCGCTGTCGTCGTCGGCGCGGGCGCCTGGGTGCTCTTGCCGTCATCGTGATAAGCTCAGGAGCAGGAAAGAAAGCTGCCAATGCCCCATCTGGTTTACTCTCCGATCCCGAATGTTCCGGTCGCCACAGGAGCGATAGGATCGCCGCATTTCTCGAACCCCAAGGGGTGGACGCTTGTCGCGGCGATCGTCGCCGCTGGCTATTACTGGCGCGGGGCCAAGGGAGCCGCGCTTCTCGGCGCTCCAGCGCTTGTCGTCTTGGGGTTCACGTCGGCGTCCGCTGGGGACGCGATGTTTCAATTTTTGCCTCCGAAGCAGGCATGATAAGGGAAAGTCCATGGCCAAACACCAGATCCGGAACCACTCCACCAGTTCGAAACAGACGTTCGCGCGTCGGGCGGGGAAGCATGCAGTGGAGCTACTGATGCAGTCGAGCTCGGCGGCCATGCGCTCGATGCGAGCGCTCGACTACGAGGTGCAGTCGGAGGGCTCGGACGACGTGATCGCGATGCGCGTGGCGGAGGTCGTATCCGAACTGGCGAAGGTAGTCCGCAATGTCGGCTACAACCCGGAGGCCGCTCAGATCGAGTCAGCGGCGAAAGACATCCTGGCGGAGCTCGGCAAGCGCTACGGTATGAAACCGAACTCCCGCCGCGAGCGCTCGCTCGACGGTCTCTCGGACGATCCGATCCTGCTCAAGGCCTACTGCGAGATGGCAGCCGAGAGCATTGAGCTCAAAAACTGGAAAGACGCCGAGCCGAACGACGAAGTGCGCGCGCTCGCGGCCGAGTACGACGAAGAGCTGAAGAAGGCCCTGGCGGATCTCGTCGAGAAGTACCCGCCCGACAACGACGCCACGGCCGAAGATCTCTGGGCCGCGAACGCCGCTTACCTCGTCCTGATGACGCTGCGCGGGGAAGGCGTCGGGATCTGGGACGGCGACTGGACCGACTTCTACGAAGACACCGACAAGGCCGAAGCCTTCCTGAAGAAGCGGCTTGGTAAATACGCAGACGACACCGGCTCGGGCAAGCTAGAAGATGCATTCAGAGAGGCGGCCATCGAGTCATGCGGCGAGCCGGGCGACGACTCGGATGAGGATGACGAAGACGACGAGGACTGACTTCTGCTAGGCTCCTCCCCGGTGGCGGAGGGGCCTACCAAGGAGTCATTCAATGGCGTTTCGAAACTACCTCAAACATCGTCACTTCCGGCACAACACCGCGGGCGTCTCCTACACGCCGAAGCAGCTCGCTCAGATCTACGGGTTCCCGAAGGAGTTCGATGGGACGGGCCAGAAGGTCGCCGTCATCGAGCTCGGCGGCGGCTACGTGCAGGCCGATCTCGACAAGTACTTCGCTTCGCTCGGCTTGAAGGTGAAGCCCGTCGTCTTCCACAGCGTGAACGGCGCCCTGAACGCCCCCGGTGACCCGAACGGCCCCGACGGCGAAGTGATGCTCGACCTCTGCGTTATTGGCGGCATGGCCCCGGGCGCCGAGCTCCACTGCTACATGGCGGGCAACACCGACGCGGATTTTCTCGCCGCGATCAAAGAAGCCATCGCCGACAAGATGACGGCGATCTCGATCTCCTGGGGCGCGGCCGAAAATCAATGGGCCGCTGCCTCCATCACGAGCTTCAATGCGGCCTTCGCGAATGCCATTGCGGCCGGCGTCACGGTCACGGCGGCAGCGGGCGACAACGGATCAGGCGACGGAGAAGCCGGTCAGCACGTGGACTTCCCGGCCTCGAGCCCCTACGTGCTCGGCTGCGGCGGCACCTCGCTCCCGAGTTCGAGCCCGCTCACTGAAGTCGTCTGGAACGATGGCTCGACGGGCGGCGCGACCGGCGGCGGTACGAGCTCGGTCTTCCCGATCCCCGACTACCAAAAGGCCTCGAACGTCCCGGGCTCGACCCATCGCGGCGTCCCGGACGTGGCGGGCTGCGCCGATCCCGAAACCGGCTGGAACATCATCGTGGACGGCCAGCAAATGGTCATCGGCGGCACGAGCGCCGTCGCGCCCATGTGGGCCGCGCTCGCGGCGGTCTTGAGTCAAGCCGTCGGCAAACCCATCGGCTTCATCAACTCGCAGATCTACGCCCTCCGCGGCTGGAACCGCGACATCACGAGCGGCAGTAACGGGACGTTCGTGGCGAGAGCGGGCTACGACTGTTGCACCGGCAACGGCGTCCCCGTGGGGGCAGCTCTCCTCGCAGCGCTGAAGCCCGTCGTGGCGCCGCCCCCGCCGCCTGCTCCGGCCCCCGCGCCTCCGCCACCAGCGCCCGCGCCGGTGCCGCCACCCGCCTCGCATGTGCACACGATCGTCGTCACGGGAGCTGCAAGCGTGACGATCGACGGTAAGCCCGTCTAAAGACGCGGCTCGTCGCCCGTCTCGTCGATGACGGTGAACGATACCAGGCTCGGCGGATCGACGTAGTCGCCGAGCCAATGGAGGATGATGCCCTTCACGTTGGCGGCGGCGCTCCACGCCGCCGTCGACCGAGACGAGATCATCCCCGCGCTCGTGTCTGCGGTCGCCAGGATCGGCAGAAGCGCGTCGTGGTCCGGGCTATCCGGATCTTCGATGATGCAGGTGATGGTGAAGTGCATTGGTCTTCAGGCGCCGAGACCGGTCATGTCGAGCTGCTGCTGAGCGAAGCTCGGTAGGTACACGGGGTTCCCTGTTACGTACTCGATCGCGTGCAAGTGGCAGAGTCTGATCTCGGGCTGCCAGATCCCGAGGCGAGCGTCCCAGGACTCCACGACGCGCGTGATGTCGAGCACGCAGCGCCCAGAACCAGTCCGAAAGAAGCACGTCCTCGGATAGCCTGAGTCGGCGCGCGGGCGCGGGATGACGATGGCGCGGACGGGCATGGCTCGGCCCTACTCGCTCGGCGACGAAGGATCCCGCTTACCCCGTTGGGTTTCCGCGTACGCCTTTACCCAGGCCTCCTTCACCCACAGGGGCCATCTGATGCGCTCGGAGTTGGTCTCGAGCGCGCCGAGCTGTTTCATCGCCCCAGCGACGGCGCCGGCGAGATCTCCGCGGTCGTACGCGATCACGCTCGACGGCCCGTGCACGTAGGCATGGTAGACGCCGTGCTCGAAGTTCAGGTGGAGCTTGCACTGGGAGCGCTCGAGCCGCTCCTGCACTTCCCCGAGGGTCAGATTTGAGATGTCGCCAGCAATCATAGGGTTTTCTCCGTGGTGTGACAGTTATGTGCTGTCATACTGCTGGCAGGGTGTCAACCCTTCCCTCGGTCAGGATCAGAGCCAGAGCCACGCAGCGGCGCCAGCCCCCGCCACGAGCGCTCCGCCGAGCATCCACGTGAGCGCCGAGTCCCCGAGCTTCAGGTACGTGAGGGCCGTGTTGTTGTAGAGCACGAGCTGGAGCGAGTAGTCGCTGTCTTCGGTGAAGTTGAAGACGTTTTTTCCGGGCGAGCATTGGATGCAGCTCGGGCCGGAGCCTGCGTTGTAGACCGAGCCGAGGTACGGTAGCTCGCAGCGCCAGGGGCACGCCGCGCTCGCGCACAAAGTCTTGATGAACGCGACCCCGACGGGGATGTTCACGGAGGGATCGAGGAGCTCGGCTCGAGAGTACTTCGTGAAGTACTGGGGCATGAGCTGCATCACGCCGACGGCCCCCGCTCCGCTCACGGCGCTTGCTTGAGCTTGGTAGTCCTTCGACAGGAACCCCGTCTCGACGCAGGCGAAGGCGAGCGCCCACGAGCGCGGGATGCCGCTTTTGTCGGCGGCCGGCCCGAGCTCGGAGCCGAAGTTCGACCAGGTGGCGACCATCTCGGGAAATCGAGCGTCCGTCGGTAGAAGTAGCGGGACCCCCATGCCCTCGACTTCGATGAGACCCCCGGGATTCGTGCGCCAGCGCGCCCCTCCACAGTTATTTGCGGTGAAGTCGGTCGCCATGGCAGACTCCATCGTACCTGTCTCGATCCCCAGAGTCCAGAAAGCCGCCTCGTGCCCAAACCCAGCGTCGCAACCGGCAAGAAACTGCTCCGAGATCTGACCCGGTACGCCCAAGCAGTGCAGAAGGTCAAAGGCATCGGCTTCTTCGAAGCGGTGCGATTCATGCGGGACCACGCAGAAGAGGCGGCGCGCGAGATTGGCGTCTCGAGCGCGTTCGTGACGCTTTGGGCTGAGACCGAGCTTCGCCAGGCGGGGCGCTGAGAGCGCTCGGCATGCTCACCAATCGCGCCTGGATCTATGTGGGGCTCGGCGCCGCAACGCTCACGGCGGTCGGGCTCGTCGAGATCTTGGGGGCCCCGACCCTTCGCAAAGGAGATCGCGTGCTCCTGGTCGGCGACTCCCTCGCCGTCGGCTTGTCGGCACCCTTCGGGGCGCTCTGCCAAGAGAGCGGCATCGCCTTTCAGGCGCTCGCGACCGTCGGCACGCGGATCGATCAGTGGGCTCAATCGCAACCGCTCTCGGATGCCCTGGCGGCGTTCCAGCCGACGATCGTGCTCATCTCCCTCGGCACGAACGACGCCTACATGCTGCCGTCACCCGGGCAAGACATCGGCGCCCGCCAAGCGCCCTACATGGAAGAGCTGCTCTCGAAGATCGAGACGGCGGGACCTCGCGCGATCGTCTGGATCAGCCCGCCGACGCTCCCTGCCGCGGCCGTCTCCCTTGGGCCCGTGATGGCGCTCATCACGAGCGAGCACGCCGTCAGCTTTCCGCGCCTGAAGCCGCGCGTGGCGTTCTTTCCGACGCAGAGCCTGGATGTCCCTGTAGAACAGCTCCCGCGAGGCCCCGACGGCATCCATCCGGTACCCCGCGGCTACGCGGCCTGGGCGGGCGCGCTGTGGCAGTGGCTGACTTAGTCGCTTGCGGTCGAGATAGCACTGTGATAGTTCGCTGACAGCTAGAGGCTGTCTTGAGGCCCATCGAAAGAAATCGGACTAGATGCAGCAGAAGAGACAATCGCTGAAAAACGGCCGCCACACGCTCACGGTGAGGATGCAGCCGGAGGACTTCGATCATTTGTTGATCGCTCAAGCAAAGGTGGCGAAAAAAGAGCGGCGCAAGGTGACGCTCAATGAGCTGGTCGTGACCCAAATCCGGACGCTCCCGCGATGAGCGACTTCGATGAAGAGCGTCCGTTCCGGCCGATCGAGCGGCTCCATCCGGTGTGGCGGGAGATGTTCGAGGGGGCGTATGCAGCGGATCCTGTACGCACGCACGCGAAGCTCGTGCATGCGGGGTACTGGTGGGTCGCGGCCCAACTCAAGATCGATCACGCGGTTGGCCGCTTAGGGGAGCCGCGGGCGTGACGGAGGATGCGGCGTCCCCGCTGCCAGTCGAGCAGGCGATCCGGGCCGCCTTGGCTTCCTTGGCTGAGGCAGTAGCAGCCGTTCTCGGGACGGACTCGGTCGATCGATTCGGCCGCGCCGCCCGCGTGTGCGGGATGGGGCAGAGGCTCTCGTCCGAGATCGTCACAAACGTCAAGCAAGCGAACGCCATTCGCAACTTTGGCGCGGTTGATGGTGCCTTCGGAGGAGACTACCTGAACGGCGATTACGCCATGTACAACCCTCAGATGCCGTTGCCCATGGTCCCCGTGGCCCCCGTGAACGATCAGGTGCAGCTGATGCGCGACCTGATGATGATGCTCCAGAGCACCCTTGGGGACCAGAAGAAGGCCGTGCACCGTCCCCGGCGCGACCGTCTGGATCTTTACGCCGAGCTAAACGAAGCCATCACCGCGCGCACAGCGCTCTTCGAGCAGGCGGGGCACGGGCACGACGCTCACGTCGCAGTACTCGACAAGCAAATCGCTCGCCTAGTTGCGGCGATCGAACAAGAGAAAGAAGGAGACCCCGATAATGCAGCCACCATCGTCCCTGATCTGGTACCTACCGAGCTTCTACGGGGACATCCGCCTGGAGCGCCTGAGCAATGGGGAGACGAAGCTCGTCATCGTGGGGCTGTCCTCCACCGAGAAGATTGCGGTCCAGGCCCTGATCAAGGAGGCGCAGCGGACGGGGGTGACGAAGCGTGCGTGGGCTAGCGACAGCCAGCTGGCGCGCCTCGACCTTGATTCAACGAAGGAGCAGGCGGTAACGCTCGAAGCGCCGATCTCAAAAGTGCAGAAGGCGCTCGAGAAGCCGATGAAGCCAAATCGCTCGCTCCTGAGCGTAGTCCGCTACAAGAACGGCGCCATCGAGCAACTCACCGAAAAGACCACTGGCCTCCTGGACTCGGAGAATCCCGAGTCTGAGCCAGAGAAGAAGCCGGCTGCCGCCGTCACCGTGGCTCAGCCCACGCTCGGGTGCCCCGCGCCAGATTTCGAGAAGGTAGATCTTCGCGCGAATGCCGTGCTGCGTGCGTTCCTGACCCCTCAGCAGGTCGCCGACTTCGAGAGTGATCAGGCGTTCGTGCAGCGCGGCGCCGATACGGGTCACACGTACATCATCACGTCGCGGAACGCGCCCGACGCGCTGAAGCGGCACCAGTCGTACCGGAGCCTCTACGATCTGACCGAGCGCCGAGCGTACTGCGTACACGACTGGACGATCCCCGCCGGCGAGGAGATGCTGACGCTGGCCCTATTCGTGGGGACCCCCGGGAATGAGTCTTACGTGCGAGCTATCCCCGATCTGTGAAGGAGCAGAGGGAGCCCGGCCCCGATGGAAGCCGGGGACGAGATGACCATCCAGCAAAGGGAGCTCGGTCCCCGCAGAACCCGAGACGACTCCAGGACCAGTCGAGTCTTAGCGGCGCCGCATGACCTGTGGGAAGGCACCGTTCAGGGCTCGGCGCCGCGCCTCGCACGGCGAGCACGGTTTGATGCCGAGCGCGCCGGTTGCTTTCGCGATGAGATCGCCGAGCCCGTAGTGCCCGGGGCTCGCGCTCTGATGCGCTGCGTGCACGCTCGCAAACCGATCTGCAGCCTGCCCGTCGCCGGGCGCTCCCTGCTCGGCGTCGCACACCCGGCACACGCACCGGAACCTCGCGACTGCATGCGGGCCCGCGTCCTGACACTGGACCCAAGAGACGTTCGGGTGGGTGACGATTGAGGGGGGCATCGGAGGCGCAGATCTTACCCCAGAGTGAGCCCATGGATCAAATATCGGGCGCGCCTGAGCTGATAGGCCGTTGACAGCAGCGTGCTATCTCGTATAGAGAATCGAAGCCAGAATGGAAGGACCGATGCCCGATCGAGCCGATCGCCAGAGCCCGCCCGAACCCGAGCAAACGGAGCCGGTGGTCGGGGCCTCGCGGAGGCTCGCCGAGATCGCCGCGAACGCGCGACCCGCCGAAGTGAGCGAGTGGTCCAAGGCGAAGCTCCTCGATGACTGGGAGAAGGCCTCGAACTACATCCGAGCGGCCGAGCAGATGCGGATTGACGGCATCAAGCACCAAGCCTTGTGCGCCGAGCGGATCGTGAGGAAGCTCGGGACCGGGATGTTCCGGTACAAGGACAAGCTCTACATGGCGTCGATCTCCAAGAAGGGCGTCGTCTATTTTCGGGAAGCGCGAGCGAGGAAGAATGGCTGAGCACACGTGTGCAGCGACTGCGGGATATGCAGTGCAGGCTTCATGCCCTGGCTGGGCGACTGTCAACTACTATGGCCGAGCTGGAGGCGAGCCGTTCGCTCAGGCGGTGAGGCTGGATAAGCTCCTTTGCCCGGCATGCTCCCTGGCGGTTTACAAGGTTCTTCAGCCGCGCAGCGCGGGCACGTGACGGAATGAGTAAGGCGAAGAAAAAGCGAGTGGCTGCGATGCGACGAAAGCAACACAGTCGCCGTGAGCGACGAGGTCGCAGCGCCCGACATTCTGTCAGCGCGTCGGCCAGCCTGGGTTATGTGCTCACGGTGGCGATCCTGGAGCAGTGGTAGCAGGCATGATCACAAACGTTGGGAAGCGGATTAAAGTCGACGCTGGCAACTCGATCACCTTTTATCGAGATTGTGACACACCGGGTCTTGTGACGGTTTCACGCGGTGGGCATTCGCCTGGAGAGATAGCTCTTCCAGGAAATCTCGAAGAGGCGGAGCGGTTCATTCGTGCGTACCGTCGCGTGCTTGCCGAGGACATCGGTTATCGAGAAAGCAAAGTTGAATGAGTCGTGCGGGCCCACTCCTCGCTGAGTGGGCCGGGTTACTTTCTGCTGGGCCTAAGCCGCGCAGCGCGGGCAACTCGGAGCAGTGAGTGACTCCCTGCAGGACGCGCAGCGCGGCTCACGCAGCGCGAGCGGGAGCGACGATACGAGCTTTCTGGCGTTGCCGTCGAGCGCGATGGCGGTCAGCTGGTGACCAAGATCCGGCTCCCGGAACACTGACACGCGCTCGATCACGTCGCTCTCGAGCGCGGCCTCGAGCAGTGCGAGGAGTTCGCGCTCGTTCGGTCCGCTTCCTTCCGGAGCTCATCGAGCTTGGCTCTTGCCGCAGAGCTTAGGGCATCACTCCCGTACCGCCGCGCGAGCTGAAGCGCTCGCAGCGCCTCTCCGGCGCTCAGCGCACCGGAGACCGCTCCGAGACGCGCGATCTCGCCTTCAACGTCATTTGCGCTAGCGAGTGCGGCGATGGTCTCCTCTAGGTTGGACACCTCACGAAAGGCCGATTGGGCGTCCATCGAACCCAAGGGAAGACTCTCCGCGTGCAAGATCGCGGCGGTAACCTTTGCGTTCAGTTCATCGAGGTCCATCGTCACTCCAGAAAATTGCTTGCGGCTCCAAGAAGCGTACCACGCACGCGGCCGGCGTGCTGCTTTCGGAAAAGGGCGAGCTTCTGGCCTGAATGATCTTCTTTTTCAGGAGTGCACCAAGGTCGCCCGTGTCGGTTCCAGCTACCTCGAGGAGGATCTTCGCGCCAGTGGCCTGATCAATGAGGAGCCAATCTGCGCGCTCGGCAAGCCTCGACTGAAGGCGCCGCCTAACGCGCCATGAGCAACGAACCCCCGCGAGAGCGAGGGCGATAGCCTCAGCGCCTTCTTCCGTGGCCCGGTTAAAGTCCTCGTGCACGGCAATGTCCGAGGCGCGCTCTCGCCAAACGAGCTCCTCGTCGATCCGCTCCGCGCGAATGTCGCCGATGAGCCGAACCCCGGAGCGGTGACGGCGCTGCAGGGCGACCGCCGCGCGAAATTCAAGAACGGTGGCAGAGTCCTCGCGCAGTCCTGTCGTTGCGTGAAGAGCCTCGAGATCAATCGTCACGCAGGAGCTCCGAGCTGTAGGTGGAGTGCCGCGACAAATCCCCCGATGACGCGATCGAACACGTCTCGGCTAAATGACCCAGACGTAGGGTGCAAGGCCGCGCTCGGATGCGCGGCAAACTCGAGCTCGATCAACGACGATGAACCGCCTGACGTGGCGAGAGAAGCGCGCGTCCTCGCAAGCTCCGACAGGGGCTCCACGAAAAAGTGACGGAACTCTTTAGGTGCTGCGGCAGGTCCGGTCGTCAGTCCGCGTTGCGTGCGGTACGCTGTGACGTGGACAGCCAGCCGATCATTGGGCGGGACTTGAAGCACCACGTGAAGCGGTTGGACATCCACGAGATCCCCTGATCTGGAGCACGACGAGATTCTGACCTCGCTTGTGCCACTCAGCGTGAGCCGCGGGAAAGTCAGCCGCGAAGGCGCTCAGGGCATGGCAGGACTGAGCGCAGGTCGCGCCCGGGTTGAGATCTCCACGCGCGACGACGTACACTTTTTCCATGACGATTCTCCTTCGCGCACCCCGATGGGCTCGAACCACCGACCTCCCGAGTGCTTACCTCGGGCGCTCTACCAACTGAGCTAGGGGTGCAGGGCGCCTCCCCGACGAATCGAACGTCGGACCTCCGGGGGCAACGCACTACGGCGCAACCCCAGTGCTCTTCCGCCTGAGCTAGGGAGGCAATCACGGCTAGGTTCAGGCAGGCGACACACAAAAGTCCAAAGAATCCGAGTTCGGATTCGGGGCTACCTCGGTGCGCGACGCGCTGACTGTCAAGCCATCTAAGTGGGACGGTAAACGAAGACGCGGGCGGGAGTCAATCAGATTTTTCAGTGCGCCCCGCGGGACGCCTTTAGCACGCTTCTGAAATGCTCAGTGGGGCATGGATCTCTGCCACAGGGATACCCGCCTCTTCGAGCTCATCGAGAGCAGAACGAACCGCGGACAACAGATCAGGTGACGCGCGATGAAAGCTTAAATACACGATCCCGCCAGTGGACCATAGGGTGGCATCGTCGCAGCCCGCCTCGAAGACATCGTTCTCAAGGTCCTCGTTAATAGCGTCGACGGCTAGCTGGATTTGAAATTCTTGGGTTTCTGGTGAGGACATTTGTTCACGATCTCCTTGATGTCAAAAGCGTGTTCCTCGGGGCGCCTAGGTGTACTCCAGACGGACGGACGGCATCCGCCACGTTGAGCATAGGGGCAGAGTATCCTGCCCCAGGAATGCGCGCGGGGGTTGCTCTTTTTGAAACGCCACCCGTGATCTTCGGCATAGCGAACGGCGGCCTCGATGGCCTTGTTTGGGTGTCGGGGCCGCTCAGCCATTCGGCTCCCCGCCCTCATTGAGTCTCTCGCGGCTAAACATGATCGCCTCCCTGTTACGCGAGGTGATTGCTGAACGCGCGAGCAGTCGTCAAGATCTAAATCGTCGCCCGGTCTCGGCGCACAAGAGCCACACTACCCCTTGCCTCAACTCCGCGATAACAGATATTATCGCGGAATGACCATACACGACGTTGAGCTGACCGAGAAGGAGATCCTGGACGCCGTCGCGGCTGCGGCTTGTGGCAAATTGGGGCTCGCTGGAGAGCATCGCGTCGAGATCAAGTTTTACGGGATCGGATCACTGCGCGTGATCGGCGCAGTCTGCAAGGTCACCCCGCTCGATCCGGGGAGCACGGGCAAGCCCGTGCGGTACATTTTCGTTGGGGAGCCGACAGAAAATCCGAAATCCGGTACATAGGAGACACCATGCGTAAAACCTTCATCCTGCTCGCTCTAGTCGTCACTGCCTGCAAGCTCGGTCCCTTCCCCGACGAACCCGTGTACGGCCCCGAGGCGCCGCTCCCGAGCGGCTGGGGCGGCCCCGAAGGCGTCGGCAAATCGGACGCTGGCATTCCGGACGACGCTTCGGTCCCGGCGGCAGATCCGAAGAAGTGAGGTCGGGCGGGAAAAAGATGTCGACCAAAGAGTTTGAGACACTGGACGATCTGATTGCATATCAGGCCGCTCGCGAGGGGCGGCTGCCGCGGAGCGGCGCGAGGGCGCCGAGCGAAATTCAATACCTGATCGGTGACGCGACGGTGCCAGGGTATCCGACGCGCGAGCGGATCATCTGCCACGTGTGCAACGACGTGGGCGCTTGGGGCGCGGGCTTCACGCGCTCGGTCTCGCGTCTCTCACCTGCGCCCGAGCGGAGCTATCGCGACGCCATCCGGCAGACGCAGCCAAAGCCACTCGGCGCCGCGTCTCTCGCCAAGGTGAACCCGTCGCTCTTCGTCGCCAACATGATCGCTCAGCGTGGCTTGCCGACGAAAGCAAGGCGCGTCGTGATCGACTACCCGGCGCTCGAGGAGTGTCTGGGGTTCGTGGGGAAGATTGCGGCGGACTGGGAAGCCTCGTGTCACATGCCGCGCATCGGCTGCGGGCTCGCAGGCGGCGACTGGCGCACGATCGAGGCCATCATCGTGCGCACGCTGTGCGCGCTCGGCGTGCCCACCTACGTGTACGATCTGCCCCGAAGCGATCGGGAGAACTAACGTGACGGATCTCGCAGGCGCCGACCTAGCAGCCCTTCTCGCGGCGACCAGTTGCGCGCCAGAATGCGAAACGGTCGAGCTCTTGGACGAAGAGCGCGATGGGCCAGATGACCTCGTGGTGTTCCGGAACAAACAAGGGGCTATCGTGATGGGCATGTCACTCAAAGTGTACCAGTGGTTCCTGGACCATCCGGAGTACGCCAAGTGACAAAGTCCCCCCTCGGTCCCGAAGAGCAGTTCGTGGAGGCTTACTTGCGGCGAGGTCTGCAAGGCGGAAGTGCTGCGCTTCCTGATTCGAAATTGGACAGATGGCGAGTGACAAGTCCCCACGATCTCGGCTACCGCGTTGCCGCGATGGAGATCTGGGACGGCATCGCGAGCCACGCGAGCGCACAAGAGCGCGGACTCTATCCAGGCAACGGGATCGCTCGCGCCGAGTGGGATCGCGGCTACGGGGACTGCGTGTGCGCGCACCGCCTCGGGCACGACGTGCGAGAAATGGTAGCAGCTGGGCTCCACCTGCCGAGCCTCTTCGAGATGTCCTACGTGGTGTCGTCTCTCTTGGACGGCACCTGGCACGCGCCCTGGAGGCCAGATCCGAGGGGTGAGGGCTTGGAGCGCCCTGCTGGCCCAGAGATCTTTCGGCCGGCGCTAAGGAGGGAAGATCCCTGAACGCCTAACCGTAGGACACACCATGACTGAACTGAGCCAAGTTCAAGCGACGGAGACCATGGTCTCTCACCACTGCCGAGAGTGCGGCGAGCAGATCGGCGCCCGCGGGTTCTGCGCGGCGCACCCTACCATCCTGAGCCGAGTGCACCCACTGCGCGCCGCTGTACAGGCAGCGGAAAAGGCGCTCGTCACTGCTCAGGAGGCGCTAGACATGATCGCGGAGCCTGCTGACGATTGTGCCGAAGGTTGGGCTGTCAGCAAGGCCGAAGACCGCTTGCGCGAGGCGCAGCTGGCTTTGGTCGGTTCCGACTGCCCGAGGCAGTGGGAAGTTCGGGAAGAAGGCTTCTTTTATCAGACCGTGACAGCCACTTCCCCCGATGAAGCCATCGCCATCGCTCGCGAGAACGTCGATCGCTCGAGCTACTCCTCAGCGGCAGGCACGATCTGGATTGACGTGCGCGTCGACTGCGAGGAAACGGGCGAGCGAGCGTCCGACACGGTCACGCTCGACGAAGGCGAGCCCGACTGCTCGGACAGCGAGGCGCACCACTGGGAGTCCCCGTATGCCCTCGTCGGCGGCCTCCGCGAAAACCCCGGTGTGCATGGCCATGGCGGCGGCGTGCTCATCCGCGAGGTGTGCCTCAAGTGCGGCTGCCATCGCGTGACCGACACCTGGGCCCAGAACCCCGAAACTGGCGAGCAAGGCCTCCGCTCCCCTGGCACGGCCCCTGCAGTACTACCCGACATGGCCGGCACGGAGCTGGCCGAACAGGAGAATCACCGATGACGACGAAACAAACTCTGAAGCAAGCTCTTTACCTCGCGTCGAGCGGCAAGAGCCACTCGCTCACCCTTGCCGCGGGGGCACTCTCCGGCAAGCCGGAAGGGGGCTGGCCAGAGACCCAGCAAGCGCTCAACCACCTGCGCGACGAGCTGCCGGCGCCGGGGCTGCGTAGCTACACCGCCAGCGAATTCGTCGCGGGCGCATACACGGTCGACGCGAACGGGTACTACCGCTCGACGCTCTGAGCAGGCCCCCCGTAACACCGTAACCTGTGACGCCCCGCCGAGGGGTGTCACGCCCAGAAAACCCGCTAAATCCTCGAGATCTGCCCCTGGCACGGCCCCTGCAGTACTCCCCACCATGACCGCAATTACCCTCCCCGCAAAAGAGCTCTCCTGGCTGACCGCCCCCGCCTTCGCTTCGCGAAAGCGCACCGTGAAGGTCGAAGTGACGACCCGCGTTTACTTCGGCAACACGTTCTGGGACGGCGGCTCGAAAAATACCTACCGCGCTGTCCGCCTCGCCGACGGCAACGTCGCGTCGCTCGAGACGGGCTCGTCGCCCTGGACGGCGGTCGCCGAGGGCAAGGCCGTCGAGCTCGAGCCCGGTATCGCCATCGTGGAAGAGTCGATCTTCTGCGGCAAGCAGATGCCGCTCCGCGTCTACCTGCACCCCTCGAACGCCGCCCCGCTCCTGGGGAGTAATTCCCAGCTCCCTCCGTACGAGAGAACACACCAATGGCCAAGCCCACCACCATGCCCGGTAAATTCGGCACGCTGTACCTGTACGAGCTGACCTACACGGACACGTCAGACTCCGGCATGGGAGAGCTCACCTGCCGGCTCTGGGCCTACAACCTGGAGCACGCCGAGGACAAGTTCTACGGGGCGCCCGACGCTGACGGCTGGACGCTGCTCAGCGCAGCGCGCGTGCCGGCTGACTCCTCCTCCATGCACCGCGCAGTGCAACACACCCGCTGACACCCCCATGACCCGCCCCTTCGTCACCCAGCAAGAGATCGACTCCCTCCTCCGCCGAGCGGGACTCCCGCTCGCGGAACGCGCCACGAGGCCGCCGCCGCCCTTCGGGACTGAGGGGTTCGATGTCTACCAAGACGCGATCGATCCGCGCGCCTACCTGAGGCCGGCCCTCCCTGCGCCGAGCTCGCTACTCTCGCATCCGCTGTACTGACCATGATCAACCTAGTCGCGTCCAACGCTATGGGCACGAAGAAGAACCTCCTCGGCTTCTTCTGCAACGTTGAAGAGGCCAAGGGATACGCCCAAGCCAAGGTGAACGAGATCGGGCTCTCCGAGCAGCTCTCCTGGAAAGAGATCACCGAGGACTTGCCGCTCCGGGAGCTGTTCATGACGGGGTCGCTGCTGCCCGTGAGCGTGCTCCGCGCGAACTATGCCGACTCGTGCCTCATCATCCTGGATTACGGGTTCTGATCGGGGCTGTCATGACCAAGACCCGCACCTTCGTGAACCCCGGCATTTTCCTCAAGCTCACGAACCAGCAGGCGAGCATGATCCGCAAGGTGGAGTGGAGCTACAAGGAGCTCCACCGCCTCGTCGCTCGCGCCTTCGACGAGCACGCCGCCGGGAACCTCCCCGAGGCCCGCATCCTCCTGAACCAAGCCCTCGACATCGAAATCGAGCTCGTCGGAGACTGCCCGGTATTGGGTGATCTCTCCGAGGAGTGGGGCGTAGACTACGAGCGCGACCAAAGGAAGGCCTAAAATGAGAATCGCCGACAGTTACCTCGAAGAAGTCATCGCCCTGGGCGGCAGCACGCGCCAGGGCCCCCTCAGTCGCGAGGCAGCGTGCCGCCTCGCGCTCGACCTGCGCGAAGCCCGGGAACAGATCCTGGCCCTCAGAGAAGAGATCTCCGAGTACGAGCGCCTGAGCCGTGAGCCACGGCGCGCGGGCGGGAAGATTGCTGGCCCCCGAGCGTAGTACGTCACAGGTCACGCCAGAAGCGGCCCCGCGAGCTTGAGCAGCCCCCCACTGATTCGCTCGCGGGGCCACTTGTGGCGTGACCCAGAAAGAAGGAACCCCTGATGACCGACTCGACACCTGCCTCCGTGTACACCGTTTCGTTCTGGGGCTCGCACCCCGACGAAGAGAACGACGACTGCTGGACGGGCGAAGACTTCACGAGCCTCGACGAGGCTATGGCGGCGTTCCGGGCGGAGTGCCAGGACCGGGACGTGGCCTGCGTGATGATCGACGGTCCTGACTTGAACATCATCCGCCATAACCCGGGCCACCGCCCGCGTCGTCGCGATGCCGACAGCTACGATCTCGAGCGCTCAGAGCGCGCCTTGCAGGCCGGGATGGCGTTCGGGTGCGACGGCTACAACGACGAGATGGGCTACTGAGGAAGATCTCCCGGCGCTCCGCGTAAGACCTAACATGACCCTCTCACTGCTCGTCCCCCAAGAGGCCTTGCCGAAAGTCCTCAAGCGCCTCGACAAGCTCGCCCGCGCGGCCGGCGTCCTCTGCGAGGAGGTGCCCGGCACGACGACCCTCATCCGAGACAAGCGCGTGCTCACCTGCGCGCGCCTCACCATCGGAGATCTCCCGAGCGTTGGCGGTTACGAGTTCGCGGCTCGCATCGAGCACACCGCCGCGGGCAACGTCATCGCTCGCGGCCCGAAGGAGCTCGACTCGCTCGACGCCTCCTGGCGCACGGCAGAGCCCCTCTGCGAGCACTGTAGCACCAAGCGCCGGAGGAAGGAGACGTTCCTGCTCCGCCAGTACGGCATGCGCCTCATGCAGATCGGCCGCAATTGCCTGGCCGACTTTCTGATGACCGACCCGGGCCAGATGATCGCGCTCGCCGAGCTCGTGCGGGCGGCGACCGAGGAACAGAGCGACGAGTGCTGGGGCGGTTACGGCGGCTACTGGGAGGTCGCGCCGCTTGCCTTCATCGCGTGCGCGGTCGCCACGACCGAGCGCGACGGCTTCGTCAAGGCGAAGGACGAATTCCGCACCCCCACGGCCGCTATCGCGACCTTCCTCAGCGATCCTCAGCCCTCGGGCGACAGGTCCGCAGAATGGCTCGCGGGCCAATCGAACGAAGATCACATCGAGACCGCTCACGCTGTCATCGCGTGGGCCGCGAGCCCCGGCGACAACGCCTCCGAGTACCTCTGGAACCTTTCCCTCGCGGTGAAACAACCTGGCGTCGGTAAGCACGCTGGGCTCCTCGCGAGCGCGCCGGCCGCGTACAACCGCTTCCTCGGGAAAGAGGTCCAGAAGAAACTCGCGCCCGCACGCCCCGAGGGCTTCGCCGTCGAGAAACACATGGTGTTTTCGGGCGAGGTCACGCTCATCCGCCACTACCTGATGCACGACGAACGCTTCGACACATCGAAAGCGATCTGCACCTTCCGCACGGACGAGGGCCACGAGGTGGTATGGTTTGCGACGGGCGTCGCGCCGAAGCCGGACATGCAAGGCATGCGCTTCCACATCAAGGGGCGCTGCAAGAAGCACGAAGAGTGGAAGGGTATAAAGCGCGCCATCTTGTCGCGCGTGACCTGGAAGCCGATCGAGATCCAATAGGAGAAGAGCGCGTGATCATCAACACCGAAATATGCGGCCACTACGAGCGCGTCATGCGCCCGCCCCCCGACGAGCGCCTCGCGCGCTTTCTTGATCAGGTAGGCCGGCGCGCCATGGTCATCCCCCACAAGGGCGGGCGCTTCGTCTGGCTCCTGGACGTGCCGACAGAAGATCTCTGCCAGGTCCACGACGAAGCCGTAACCTTGAGCCTCAGTCTCTACGATCCTGAGCCCGTGCCCTTCAGGATTGGCGCCGCGGATCGGGAAAAAAGCGATCAGCTCCTGCTCGAGCGATACGACGCGCTCCGCTCGGCCCCGTCGCGAGGCACCGAAGAGGATCCATGACTCAGGACGAACGATCCAAGAGTGGGGGACGACGCTGGCTTCCGGGAAGAATCACTCGCCGGAATCAGAGCCCTCGAAGCGGAGCTTCGAATGGCTGAGCGTGAATTCGCTCAGCTGTCTAACCAACTGCTGCTTCAACAAGCGGAGGGGGAGCGTGACCGAGCAAACGAGCGAGCAAAAGCGGATCGCGATCGATCGGACGCGCTCGCCAGGCGGACGCTCTTGGTAGCCGCGCTAGCGGCAGTAAGCACGCTGGGTCAATGCGTCGCCCCGATCTATAAAATCTTCAGACCAGACATCGCCCCCGCTCCGATCGCAATCCCGGCTCCTATCGTAACGGTGACCGTTCCAGCCCCAACTCCACTTGTGATCCCGGCTCCGATCGTCAGCGTTATTGTGCCGGCCGCGGGCGCTCGCAAATGAATCGTTACGAGAAAATGAAGGAGGGTCCGTGACCGCACCCCGAAAAGAGCTCCTGATCTGGTGGACGAACAACGCCGAAGCGATCGCCATCGGCGACGAAGCTCCTGCAGCTCTTCCGGAGGACGTGCGCGAGCAGTACCGCTTGCGGAGGGGCTGGTCGGGCGCCGGCGCCAAGCTCTGGGTGCCGAAGAAGTTCGGGGAGAGGCAGATTGCTGACTGGCCGGACACATTCATCGCGCGCATGATTCGCAATGGAACATCCGCCGGGATTGTGTTCGCGAGCCCAGATCTGAAGCTGTTCAAGGGCGTCCCCGGTGTTCTGACCGACTTCCAATTGCGCGTCGTGGTGATCTGAATGCCCACTCCTGATAACCTTCGACAAATCGCTCACCTCTTGGATCTGCTCGTCACCGTCGACCCCATGCACGTCAGGGTCGAGCTGCGCGGCGCGCGATCCATGTCCCCTACCCAGACTCGAGCACTCGCGATCGAGCTGCTCTACGCGGCCGACGAAGCCGAGGGCGAAGAGAGCCTCGGCTCCTTCGGCTACACGGCAGAGGACTCGTACAAGCTCGGGGAGCTCTACATGACCATCGACGAAGAACTCGGCTGGGAGGATGACGAGCAAGAGCTCGACAGTGACTACCGAGCGAGGATCAAGCAGGTGGGAGCGTTACTGAAACGTCGACTCAGGCTGGTGAAATCATGACCGCGCGGCAGCTGACCCCGGTTCCTACTCCCCATCAAGCAGTCCAGGTGCTCGAGATCTTGCAGCGCTGGACGAAGCGCGGCTGGTGGTACGACTCGTATATGACCCGCCACCAAGGCGTCGAGACGTACTACGTTCACTTCAGCGACCCAGACCCCGACGCGCCGGAACATTTAGAGACCAAAGGCGTGAACCACTTCGACGCCCTCTGCCAGGCCACGGCCGCGATGCAGATCTTGCTCGAAGAGCGTCCCGAGACCTAAATGGCCTTCGTTACCTCCTACGAACGCCGCACCCCGGGCGGACTCCGCACTCGCGTCCTCTGCTGCTACGACGGGCGCCAAGCGCGACCCGATGATCCGGTACTGAGCCACACCGTACACTTCTGCCAAGACCCAAGCGGGCGGCTAGCCCACGTGGAAGAGCTCTGGAAAGAGCAGGGCTGGGGCAAGCGCGGAAAAGATCTTCCGATCTGCCCCGGGCACCGGCAACCAACCGACACCGACTGGACCGACTAACGATGGCTATCTGGTTAGAGGAGCTGAATTCGGGCGGCCGGGTCGTGGGATGTCACCACGGTAATGAGTCGATGCTGAAACCAACGGACAACGGAAAGCTCGGCGTCGACAGATACCAGATCTACCCGACTCATACCCTCGAAGTGCCTCGCGACGCCGACCTAGTCGGATGGGCTCGTCGAGGCGGCCGGCTCCCCATCTGCCCCGGGCACAGGCAACCAACCGACACCGACTGGGCCGACCCATGACCCTCATTTACACCCCGCGCCACGTCGATCAGCTCATCAATGAGATCGCAAACGATTGGGCCCAGACCAACGACCCCGACATGCACCGCGTAGCGGACGCTTTCCCGCTCGAAGTGCTCGAGAAGGCCTACCTGAAGAAGCTCGACGCCTTGGCTCCATTGCCAGAGTCCTCCTCAGGGCGCGCTGAGACGCCGGCCCAAAAGATCCATGTCATGCGGAGGCTGTGCCGCGCATGGTTCCGTGAGCCCCAGCTCCGCATCGGGCAATTCATCGCCACGGCGCTGCTTCACGGTAACCCCCGGTCTGCCGATGATGCCATGCGGCGTCTCTTCTATCAAGACGACAGCGCGATCGCCGATCTCGTGGAAAAGCGGTATTCTCACCCGAAGTGACATCCGGCATCACGCGCCCCGATCCGCTGCACTTGTCACCCGGCCAGCGCCTGGAGGCAGAGCGGCTCTACGCTCGCGCGTTGGAGTTCGAGAGGGAGGGCACGCCGCTCAACACCAAGCGCGCCTACGAGGGCGACTGGAAGCGCTTCAGCGCTTGGTGCTCGGACTGGGGGCACCGCGCGCTCCCAGCCTCCCCGCAAGTCGTGATCTTGTACGTGACCTATCTCGCCGATCCCGAGCGCCCAGGCGGCTCTCAGAAGCCCGCCACCATCGATCGGGCCATGGCCGCGCTCTCGCATTACCATCGCGTGCGGGGCTACGTGTCACCGCGGCAATCAGTGCACGTGCAGACCCACGTCCGGAAGGTCAAGAACGCCCTGAAGCTCGCCCCCGAGCAGGCCCCGCCGCTCCTCGTGCGGCATCTCGAGAAGATCGTGGCGCGCATGCCGGCGACGGAGCCCGTGGCGATGCGGGACAAGGCGCTCCTCCTCATTGGCTGGTCGGGAGCGCTTCGGCGGAGCGAAATCGCGGCGCTCGATCGCTCGCACGCGGTCTTCACGCCGGAGGGCATCCAGCTCACGATCGCCTCCTCGAAAACCGACCAAGAGGGCCAAGGCGAGCTCATCCCCATCGAGCCCGCCACGAACCCCGATCTCTGTCCGGTCGCAGCCCTGCGCGCCTGGCTCGAGGCGGGGCTCCCTCACCCGGACTCGGGACTGCTCTTTCCGCGCACGTACTTCGGCGGCCTCGTCTCCGAGCGCATGCCGGACCGGGAGATCAATGACGTGGTGAAGATCTGGACGCGAAAGGCGGGCGTGCTCCCGGACCAGCCAGGCGTGGAGTTTAGCGGGCACTCGCTCCGGGCAGGCTTCATCACGGAGGCCGCTCGCGCGGGCCGCGCCGAGTGGCAGATCATGGGGCATTCCCGGCACAGGAGCTACGAGGCCTTCCGCGGCTACATCCGCCGTGCGAATCTCTTTCAGGATAACCCTGGGCGCGGGTTACTCTGACCCGCGCGCACCCACCAAAGGACCCCTCATGAACCCCTTCGACTCTATCAACATCAACTTTTCCAACATGCTCGGGAAACCCCTCCGTCACTGCTTCGTCCCCGCCGATCAGGCGAGCGTGACGTTCGTGTTCGAGGATGGAATGCGGCGCTCCTTCGGCGCCATGAACGCCGGCGGCACGCGCATCACGCCCGTCGCGCTCACCTCGGGCAAGCCCACCGAAGGCGTCACCTTCACGCGCGTCGACTACCCGCTCGACACGGCCGACGGCATGCTCCTCGTCACGACGGAGAGCTCGGTGCGGGTGATGTTCCCCGTAGGAGGCTTTCTCACCGAACTACCCGAGTGACCCGTCGCATCGTCGCGAAAGAAAAGTTCCCGTGGCGCGGCTGGGAATTCCGCCAGTCGCTGTCGACCTCCCGCGAGGTGCACTGGCGGATGAAGCACGGCAAGATCGAAGTGCGGCTCGTCTATCGGGACATCCAAGATCCGGACGCGCCGCCCGAGTGGACCGCGCTCATTCACATGCACGGGCTCGTCGATGGCGTCGGCAAGCACACGGCGGGAGCCGGGTGCTCGGAGGCGAGCTTCGAAGAGGCCCTCCTCGAAGCCGAGCGGGACTTCGAGCAGAAGCTCGTGGCGGCGGTTCGGTTGCTCGGTGAGCTTCGCCGAGGAAAACCGCGCGATCCGTGATCGCTTGACAGCTTCGTGCTGTCTCGTATAGCGTGAGCGGGTCATGTCGGACGCGCCTGAGATTCGCTCATTCATCTGCTTTGCGCGTCATCGGGATGAAAGCCGGAGACCGCGCTGGTCTCTCGTCTCGGCTTGGACCGCGGCCGACGCCATCGCCCAGAGCGAGCTCTACCTGCGCCGGCTGCCATGCAGCTGCGGTTCACGCTGCACGCACCTGCACCAAGAGTTGATCCTCACCCGAGTCGAGCCATTCGATCGCGAGACTCACGAGTATTTGTTCCTGCACCAGGAAGATCGCTGGTAGCCCCTCCGTAGGACCACCCAAGATGTCATTCCCACTCGCCTATCTCTTGCCGGCCGCCTATCTGCTCGTGGGCGGCATGCTGATGCTCGGTACGCAAACCATCGTGGGCAGGATCTTGACCCGCACGGAGATCGTGCGAGGCGTGTTGCTCTGGCCCGTCTTCCTGCTCCTCGCCATCGAACACTTCCTCCTCGAGCTGATCGGCCGGTACCGTGACTGATCCGGTCATCCTGAGCGATCTCACGCGCGCGCTCCGAGATCTCGAGCTCGTGAGGCCCTACTCGTCGAGCCCGACCGCCCGCACGTGGCGGGGGGCCATCGTCAACCTCCGCGGCATCGAAGCCGTGCTCATCGCGATCGACGCCTTCAGGCCAGGGCTCCTCCGGGCTCTCGAGGCCTCCGCGATCGACGAGATGCTCGTGGTGCACGACGAGCCGATCCCGGAGGTGACGGCGCTCATCCGGCGCTACGCGCGCCGACTGGAGCCACTCCGGTGAGCGATTTACTCACGGTGACACGGGCGAAGACCCTCTGCGCCGAGGCGCTCGAGAAGCGCTTCGGCTGGCTCCGGCGCGAGCTCGCCCTCAAGGGCGGCAACCTGAACGAGCTGCCCGCGACGCACCAGCTGCTCTGGTTTGGGCGGCAGAAGGCTATCGGTCGCTACAACCGCATCGGTGAGCAGCGGGACCCGGGGAAACGTGAGCGCGCTTACCTCAAGCTCGCGCGAGAGCTTCAGCGATGAAGCCTCCCGCGATGAAGCTCCTGAACTGCACGCGCTGCGACGACGTGGTGAAGCTCGTCGAGAAGCTCCGGTACTGCGAGTGCACGCTCTCGAGCGGACGGACGGAGTTCTCGGGGGCAGAGGTGACGATCGCGGGTCCGGCCCGCGTGCTCACGATCGATTGGGAAGTGTACGACGGGATCGCCGAGGGGACCGAGCGACCGTTTGGTGTTCTGCCGCGATCCCAGTACCGGGTGAAAGGCAGCTTATGAAAGGTCGAAATGTATTCGCCGAAGAGATCACGTTCGTCCTGGTCGATCGTCAGACCGGCGAGCGTCGTGTCGCAACGCGCGATGACATCAAAAAGATCCTCGCTGAGCTAGGGCTCGAGATCGTTCCAATCGGAACAGTGAACTGGGGAAGGCATCCGGACGCTGACCTTATGGAACGAAGAATCGCTGACCTGACCGAAAAAATCGCTGCATTGACCAAGAAAGATCCAGTTGCACCATGATGGTCTACCGCTACGGCGCCTTGAAGCCTCGCGTGCTCGATAACGACGGAGCCGAGCTCCCCTTCGAGACGCTGCTCGACTACCAACGTCTCTCGAACCGCTTCTACAATGCCCTCGTCGAGATCGAGCGCTGGCGCATTGCGGCTGAGTTCGTGACCGAGATACTCAACGGAGATCGGCTCACCGAAGACCAGAAGAACGAGCACCGGCTCGCTTACAACGCGGACTGCTCTGTCGCGGGTCAAGAGACGACGATCGGCTGGGGCCAGAAACAGGCCGTGACCGAGATGGTTGCGGCCGCGGTGAAGACCCGTCGCAAAGACGAAGCCAAGGCGCGCCGGAAGGCTGACCTGAAAGACTGGCACTGGCTGAAGCGCGTGCTCGCCATCCCGCGGCCCCGCTACCGGCGCTTCGACGGCGAGGGCCCTATTGCGGCAACCGTCCAGGGGTGCAGCAAGCTCACGGTGAAGTCCGTGCTCTCACCGAGCCCCAAGCCCACCAAGCGGAAGAAGCCCCTGGCGACCCATGTTGCCCTCCGCGTCGTGGAGACCAAGCATCGCAACTCCCACGCGATCGTCACGCTCCGCCTGTGCGACACGCTCAGTCTCGAAGTGCCGATCGTCTACGCCCCTGAGCGCGCAGAGTATCGCAATTCCGACGTGCGCCCGCTCCCGAAGGAGTCCATCGGCCCGAGCGGCGCCCCGTACGATGTCCGCGTCATCTTCGCTCGCTTGCTCGTCGATCGCATTGGGGATCGCTGGGTGTACTCCGTGCACTTCACGATCGATGCCGTGCACGCGAAGAAACCGACGGGCATCGGGAAGTGCGCCGTCAACTTCGGCTGGCGGCGCGTGCCGGGAGGCGTCCGGGTCGCCTACGCCGTGGGCGAGGACGGCCGCGAGCAGTCCCTCGTGCTGCCCGATAAGCTCTTCGCTCGCATGGAGCACGCGGAATCCCTTCGCGGGCTCGCTGACGAGATCGCCGACGCTTACCTCGGCGACGGCGGGCGGCGCGCGAAGTCGCGCAAGGTGGCGCTCTCGTCGCCTCACGCCAATCACCCCGAGCTCGGCAAGATCCGCTTCACTCTCGAGCAGGCCAAGCTCGGGAGCGCCAAGGACGCCGAGCAGTGGGCGCGGCGCGACCGGCACCTCTATCAATGGGAGCGAGACGAGTACACGAAAGCGCTTCGCTCGCGGCGCGAGATCTATCGTCTCTGGGCGCGCGAGCTCCTCACCCAGTACGACTCCGTCGTCATCGAGACCTTCGACATTCGGCAGGTCATCGAGCGCGGGAAGTACGAAATGAACATCCCGCAGGCGCGGCACTATCGCTTCCTCGTGGGCCCGCACTACTTGAGGCTCGACATCGAAGATGTGTTCGGGGAGCAGTGCAAGGTGCTACCGCCGGCGAAGCACACCCAGACTTGCCACGTGTGCGGCACCAAGTGCACATGGGATCGCGCCCGCGAGCTCATGCACGACTGCAAGAAGTGCGGAGCGTCTTGGGATCAGGACGCCAACAACGCCCGGAACCAGCTCGCGGCGGCTGCAGCCGAGTAAGCGAGCTCAGTCCGAGTCGGGACCGTACTGCTCTTCGTAGGCCTCTTTCGAGGCCTCGAACGCTGCGTCGTACAGTGATCCGTCGGCGCCACCGGAAGGTCGGCGCCCCGGATCGATCTCGTCGAGCGTCCACTCCCAGCTCGGGATGTACCCCGACTCGGTGTACGTGTGATCGGGGTACATGGCGTCCATGACATCGTCGTCGTCGGCGTCCGGGTTTTCTTCACGGTAGTCCTCCTCCATCTCCCTGAGCGAATCTTCGTCGGTGAAGATCCCGGGCGCGAACTCCTTGAGCCACCCAGCGGCTTCCTCCAGTGAGTCCTCGGCGGAGCTCGCCCAGACGAGCAGCTTCGTCCAGCCGTACGCCCCGAACTGCAGCGCAAAGAGTCTCTCTCGGGCGTACTTGCTCCGCGGGTACTCGAGAGGGTTTACGAGAATGAATCCTGGCTCACTCGAGCCCTCTTCCTCGATGACCAGAAACTCTTCGTCCGTCTCGCGACCGTGCTTGTCGCCGCGGCGGGCGCGATGGGGGTTCTTGGCGAGGCGAGCTTCGCGCTTTGCGTTTTGCTGGTTCACCCAATCATCCGCTTCCCACTTGGTCTTCCAAGGTTGCCGACCGATACCAACGGTGCCGGTGTCTTCGTTGCGCACTGTCCACCCTACCGTGTCCAGACGCCATTGGTGCTGCTCTCGCTCAGATCCCCAGGGAGCGGCTCCATACGGGCTTGCGGTGCGTCCATTCGGACCGCGCCATACCTTGCTCTCGATGACAGTATACCTGTGACTGCCATTCACGACGAGGTCTCGGGAGCTGCCCTTCCACGTGCCGCGCTTCTCCGGCTCGAACGGCTTCTCCGTCGCACGGTGCTCGCTCGCGATGCGCCTCACGCGCTCGAGCGCGCTCTCGCGCGGGGCCCCTGATGGCGAGTGCACGCGGTGCCGGAGGGGAGGAGGGGCAACCGGGAGGCGGTTCTGGCGGAGGCGGCGGAGCGGCATCCCGGGGAGAGTATCGGGCGAGCGGGGACGAGCGCAACTTTTTCGCATTTTGATCTGGACACGGGAACGTGTGTTCAGTATTTACTTGCCTCTATCCCGGGAGGGGGCATGATCAAATCGCACGGAGATCAGGGAACACAAGACCTTCACAACCGTAAAGACACGAAGGCGGCAAGGCGATGCCTGCACCCGAAATTCTGGAAAAGGGCCTACCGTGCCCTGGATGAGCTTCACTCGGTCGCGAGTCTGAGTCAGCTTCGTGCTCTTCGGCAACTGCGCTTGCATAAACTGCGGGGTAATCTCAAGGGCTGGTACGCGATCGACTTCGGCTATCAAGAGCGCATCGTGTTCCGGTACGACGAGGCCTCAAACTCCGCCACTGACGTATTCGTTAGCAATGACCACTATGGAGACTGATCCAATGCTTCTTCCTGAAAATGGGCCACCGACTCATCCCGGGGAATTCGTCCTCTACAGCTTCATGCTGCCAAGCGACATCACGCTCACCGCTCTGGCCTCAAGCATGGGGATCCCTAGAGAGGAGGCGCGCATGCTGATCGATGGCGAGATCGCCTGTACTCCGCGCCTCGCCGAAAAATTGGCAACTGCCCTCGAGACCGAAGCCGAATTCTGGCTCTCTGCCCAGAGCATCTACGATGCCTGGCTCAAGCGCGAAGGCCTCTACGAGAGCTACTACCTCGCCGCGAACTAAGCAGACACATGGCGACATATGAATTCGATGTCCAGCTCCTCGCCTCTGAGATCACAGACGATCTAGCGGAGCTGGTGTTTAACGCTGGCTGCGACGACGCCGTTTTGTGCAAATACGACCGCGTCGTGTACTTGAGCTTCGAGCGCAAGGCCCCGAGCCGGGAGACCGCTGTGCGCTCCGCTCTGGAGGCGCTAGCTCAAGCGCACGTGCCGTTCGTGGCCGACGTACGGTGCGCCTCTTAGCTCGGTGAGCCCGACGCCCGCACCACTGCCCGCTCGATCTTTTCCGCCTGCATCGCGAGATCGTTCGGCTCGATGAGCCCCGTCTGCAGCTGCCGCACGCAGATCTGCGCCTCGACGAGCGCTGCGTTGACCACGCGGATCGCCCGCTCGTGCGACTCGTGCCCAGCGCGCATCTCCCGGTAGTACCGCTCGGCGCGCTCCACCATGCGAGCCGCAGAACCTGCCGACTCTTTGTAGCGATCTGACAGCACGCCCGTCCCGACGCCGCGATCCTCTACCGATCGAGGATCCGTCAGGCGCCCTAGCTCCGTGGCACAGAGATGCGCGCTGCGCGCCACGAGCAGGATCGCTCGCAGGCACGAGGCACGCGCGTCGGGATCCACCGTCTGATCTCTCAGAGACCTGGGACTACTGTAACCGTGGTCGCGTCGAGCTCGAGGTAGGCCCCGTTCGAGAGCAACTTGACGAGCACGTATTCCTTCGCGGCCGACCGGTTGTAGGCCGCAATCACCACGCCATTGAACGCCGCCGAGTACCCAGGGACGTTCACGACAGTGCCGAGGAGGGCAAGCGTCGTGGGGTTCGCGTTGACGATCTCGTCGAGCTGGCCCGCGGCGACCGCCGCAACGTGCTGACCGTTGTACCAGTTGACGGCGCCTCCCGCGGCTCCCTCCGCCACCCCGAACACCGGCGGTTGCGCCGTCTGGTAACCGACCCCTGTGAGGGCCGCCGACGTGGTCTTCAGCGCGACAATCGAACCTGCAGCAATAGCCATGGCAGGGAGGCTACCCGAGGAAGGGAGGGGATGTCAAATTCACGGGCAGTGCGCCTCGATCTTCCAACTTGCGGGCCAGCCAGGCTTCCCCGGTTGCTGGCTCGCGCAGGTGCCCTGGTCAACACACGAGAACGCGATCTCCTCGCCGAGCTTGCACGCGCCTCCCCCGGTGTCGTCGCACCGGGCCGTCTGGATTTCCCCCAATAGGTAAGCGCCGGCGAATCCCCATGCCCGGGCTGAGCATGCAAATGGGCTCGGGGCCGTCAGAAACCACCGGACGATGGGCACCATGCTGCTCGTCCCGGGGCCAACCGCAATGAACGAAACCCCGTCTGCACTTGCCGGGTATGCCATGGGGACATTGCAGCTCGCAGGAGCACCGTTGACCGTGATCGATCGGTTATCGACCCAATCGGTACAGCTCACCGTGTTGAACGGCGTCGAAATACGCAAGCAAACCGCGCCCATGGTGCGAATATCGGCCTCGCCCGACGGATCGCCGTCGATCCAAGGGGAGCAGGGAGGGGCGATGCCCGAGCCGCCCGCGCCAGAAGCGCCGCCGCTCCCGGGGGCACCTGGCGCGCCGCCAGAGCCAGCGATGCCTGAGCGGCCGCCGGCGGCCAAGGAACCCCCATCGGGCGCCCCTGCGCGCCCCAGATCGTCCGCGGGAGAAGACCCAGCAGAGGGCGCGCCGGCCTCACTTGCGGCGACAGCTCCGGACGCACCCGCTTCGCCGTCAGACGGCAGAGCGACGTCCGCCGCCGAAAATGGACCACCGCAGGCTGGTAGCAGGAAAGCTAGAGCGAGGAGGATCTTCAGGAACCCCCATCGGGCGCCCCTGCGCGCCACCCAGCAGAGGGTCTTCTCCCGTGTCACCGTGAGCAAATCGCTCACCGGAGTGGCTCCAGTCGGCGCGCGTAGCGCCGGACGAGCGCCGTCACCTCCGGGATCGGCTCGCGCACCACGAGCATCTCGCTTTGAGGCCCATACGATCATCTCATCTGATTGCTTCACCCGGTATGCTCCTTCAGCGCCTTGATGTTCACCGATACGCTCGCGGGCTCGGCGATCTTCCACTCTGGCGGAATCGGCATCCAATGGGTAAATACCGCGAACGCTGTGCTCAGCCCGTGCCTCCGGACGAGCGCGAGGCCATCCGGGGACCCCTGGTCGACCTCGATCCAGCCAGCCACCGGCTCGTAGAGCGCGCTGCGGGCTACGATCTCGTCCCCGGGCTTGGGGAGGCAGTCGGTGCGGGGGATCCATGCGGCAGCGCGAGCGAGAGCGGTGTCCAACTCGGCGATGCGCTGGTCGCGCCACGCGAGCTGCATTGCGATTTCTGCCTTGGAATGGAGACCCTCTGCTGTCATCGCCGCAACGTTCCGGGAATAGTGCGGTTCTAGCTTCCACGGGAGCAGGTCGTCGGGATACCGGCAGATGGCGCGCTCCGGCAGCTCCACCCCCATAATCTTCGGCGCGGTCACTTGGCACCCGCCGCCTTCTTGAGCAGTTCCGCGCCGACCTTGCAAAGCTCCAGGGGGTGTTCGCGGCACTGCTTGCAGGAGTCCAGATGCGCGTGGAATTGATCGGACGCTTTCTTGAAGTCGGTCACTTGTCACCCGCCGGGACGTACTTGACCACGCGGAACTCGTGCCTTGGGCTGTTTGTACGGTACATGCCCTGCGCAAAACATCCTCGCCCTGCGCATCGGCCTCGTACGAGTACAACTTATAATCGCTAGCGGGGAAGCGGTCGCCGCATCCGATACACCGGACGTATTTCGCTTCATCGGGCTTCGTCTCTCGACTCACCCACGAATGAAAGCCATCGTGCTTCGCGGGGAATGAGCAAACTTCGCCACATGAACCATGCTTGACGATTCCGCACTTCGCCTCGGGCTTCGCCTCTACGCGACGGACGGCGGTGACCCAATCGCGTCGGGTCCCGCCAAAGCGAAACACCCACCGGCCGAAGTCTTGTACGGCCTCGACTGTCATCAGCGTTGGCGTGCGCAGTCTATGGGCGGCACCGTCAACATCCTCGTACTCCCCCGGCTCCAGCGTCACGCCCTCGGCTGCGCGGATAAGCATCGAGCAAGGCGTGTCCGGAATCATGCCTAGAGCCTGCGTCGCGAAGTGCATGCCACTTTTCAACGGGAACCCCTTCTCGCAGTAATAGCAATGCTCGCCTCTGACCGTAGCCTGCTCATCCTGAGTGAGCGCTAAAAAGTCTAGCGAGGGCTTTGGCTCGGGTTGTGGGTCGCTCACCCATTCGTACTGTCGTAGTAATGAGCTCTCGCTTAACGTGTGCAAACCGCCCTTGTCGCTCGTTAGCCGGACCACGTCCGCCGAGAAAATGGCATCTACAATCCACAGCGCGTCTCCGCGTCCCCACCTCGACCCCACAACAATCGGCCTCTCCTCTGCCGCCGCTGGCCAGGTCGCCCCAACCGCCTCAAGCTCCTTTTTCGTGTGGGTCATATGGTAGCGTTCAGACGGCGTCGTCGCCTCAGGCTTAGCGTCTTCCATTCAGGTCTCCTGCTTCAGGAAAGATAGCACATTACTTCGGCGGGCGCGGGTACCCGTCGCACCAGCAGGTGCTCATTTCTGAAGCCACAGCATGCGGTGGTCACCGGTATCTGGACTCACAGCGTCTTCGATCGTGACCGGGCGCACTTGGCCGTCCGTCCCGATCGATCGAAGCTCAGGGAACCCCATCCCCTGGATCTCGCGCAGCGCATCGAGAGGGGAGACGTGGTCCGCGGGCGTAAACTCGAGCGCGACGGCGATCTTCGGGCTCCGCTCGATGAGGCCTTTCATCCCGCGGAGCACCTCGAGCTCGTGCCCCTGCGCGTCGACCTTCACGAAGTCGGCGTGCTCGTGATTTTCATCAAGCCTCGCGCAGAACACCTTCGCGTCTGGTGACATCAGTCCTTCTGCGAAGCGCAGTGAAGCTGACCCCATGAGCCTATTGCTCAGGAACAGCGGCCTCATACCTTCGTAGTCAGACGCGGCGACGGGGTGACAAATATCATCCCCGCCATTGATCATGAGGGTGTCGATCAGAAGCTCGGCCACGCGCGGCTGGGGCTCGTAGGCCGTGACACTCCCCTTGTCGCCCGCGAGCTCCTT